>Ga0208373_1000432_pt1 | contig 73278 bp, 71 predicted proteins | sample RifOxyC2_FD_184036 | JGI IMG/M metagenome (GOLD analysis project Ga0208373, IMG submission 184036) | Soil microbial communities from Rifle, Colorado - Rifle Oxygen_injection C2 (SPAdes) | ecosystem: Environmental > Terrestrial > Deep subsurface > Rock core/Sediment | place: Rifle, Colorado...
GAGCGACATAATGTTCTAATATTTCTCTAGCCACTGTGCGATCGTCCCACGGAATTTTTTCACCATTGGCAACGGCAATATATGGTTCTGTGCCTTTGGCAGTGATGACCACAACGTCTCCAGCTTGCGCTAAGCTAAAGGCTTTTTGAATACCTTGGAAACGATCAACTACTACAAATAAATTTTGGTTTTCTGTTTTGCCAGATTTTTGCGCTCCTTGTGCGAGCATTTGTGCAATCTGCATCGGATCCTCATCGTAACAATTTACATCTGAAACTACCACATAGTCACAAAGTTCACCGGCTATTTCCCCCATTTTAGAACGTTTGGAAACATCACGCCCGCCACCATCGGAACCAATCACGGCTATCACTTTGCCTTTGGTGATATGTTTTAAGGCCTTAAATAATTCGGCAAAACTCATCGGTTCATGCGCATAATCCACTACTACTTTGAAATTTTGACCGGCGTTGATAAATTCCATCCGTCCTTCCAATTTGGTTACAGATCGCAAGCCGTGGGCAATTTGTTCATCGGAAATGTTTTGAGATTTTCCAATAGCTATAGCCGCAATTGCGTTGTACACATTAAAATTTCCTACCAAATTTATATGATAATTTTTTTCAGCCACATTGAAATGCACACCCAATTCATCTGAAGTTGTAATTTCTGCTTGATAAGTTGCGGAAATCGCTGGGCTGGAATTATTTTTTAAACTGAAACCAATTTTTTTATCTGCCCAATATTTTAAATAGAAGGAAGCATTTTCGTCATCCAAATTTACAGCAATTATCTTTTCTATTTTTTTATTATTTAAAATCTTGTGTGAATATTTTTTTAATGAAGAAAATAATTTTCCTTTGTCCGCCCTAAGATTTTCGAATCCACCATGACGTTCACTATGTTCGGTACCTAAATTTGTAAATACAGCAATATCATAATGCAAACCATAATGACGATATTGCAAAATTCCTTCTGAAGACGTTTCGACGACAACATACTGACAGCCAACCTCAACCATATCTGAAAGCATTTTCTGAATTTGACCCATCCCGAGCATGGTCATTTTTTTGTCATTGAGCCAGCGCTTTTCACCAACCTGAAATTCAACCGTCGATAATAAGCCAACTTTGTAACCGCCGGCTTGTAGTACGGACGCGATATATTTACAGGTAGTCGATTTTCCTTTAGTACCGGTTACTCCAATTACAATTAATTTACGAGCGGGTCGGCCGTAGTGCCAATAAGCACCGACAGCGATTAAAAAATGTTTTATATTTTTAATCTGTTGCTTAATCATAATAATATTATTCACGAATACTTACCTCATAAACAACTTGCTCCAATTTGTGTAAAGCCTGTTTAGCTTGGTCAAATTTATTTCGATGATAACCAGTCAAATCCATGTCCATTAATTCGCCAATTATTTCTTCGGCGTATTCATAACATTTTTTTGTTAATGCAAAATTGCGAGCGGTAGCGGCGCGAATAGCATAACGACACAATTCACCTGGTACGTCACATAGTCCACTAATGAAAGTGTCAGAATCAACTTCAACACCTTTTATTTTTCCAACTGGTTTGGATAATACATAACTATTGAAAAGAACGGCTTCGACATATTCTTCTAAAGCGGCCTTGTAAGAACCTTCACCAAACAATCGTTTGTCATTTTTAAATTTTTTGTATAATTCCAATAGTAATCCTTCGGCCATCTTCAAACGTTCACTTCCGCCTTCTTTATCATCACGCTGAAGGGCAAAAATAGCCTTCTTAGCGTGTTGTTGAGCATCTCCAGACATCTTTATAACTTCGCGTCTTTTCTGAGCGTAGCTCAACAGGTCGGATCGAACAAACTGGGTATATTTCTTATCTAACATAATTTATCCACTTTAATATTTAAGGGTACTTGATTTTTTATTGATTTTATTATATCATTCTTTTTGTTGTTTTGTCTACGCAAAATAATCATGGGCCGGTAGCTCAGCTGGTAGAGCAGATCCCTTTTAAGGATAAGGTCCCGGGTCCGAGCCCCGGCCGGCCCACAAGCGAAAAAACCTTTGATTTTTTATCAGAGGTTTTTTTATTTAAACAAAAAACCCTTCGAATTTATCGAAGGGTTTTTCATTTTTGTATTGTATACTTACTTGGCTGGGATAACAGTTACTTTAACTTTGGCTCCACCTGAAAATGCCTTACCTAAGTAGGTTAATTCTACACTAACACCTGCTTTTTTCAAGGCGTATTTCTTTTTTGAATTCAATTTCAATACTATATTATTTCCTTTTGTACCGGATAATTTTAACCAAACATATTTGTTGTCATATTTGGTAACTTTGAATTGGAAATTTTCTGCATCATGAGAAAATGAATTGTTTTTACAAACTGCGTATATACCATTTACACCTTTTTCATTTGTACAACTATCACTGTATGAATCTTTAAAGGTTGTGTTTGATTCGATTTTTATCAAAGCACGCCCTTCTGCACCGATGCCTAAATATGTAGCCGTTAGGTATTTACCTGGTTTGTTTGTGATGTAGAAGGTTTCAGGTTCGTTCAAAACAAGATCCGCATCATTTTCACTCAAACCTACCAATTCTACACTGGCTGTTTCACCATCATGCTCCATCACTTTTACCATACTGCCACTCCATTGATGCTCAATAGAATATCCAGCACAGATTATGAAGTTTGCATTTCCACCTTGGATATTATCACAGGCTGGTAATGTATAATTGCCTGCACCAGAAGTAGTAGAACCGGTTTTAAATGTAAAATATGTATAATCGGAAGGCAAGGCAGTTGAGCCGTCAGCCAAAAATGGAGTTACTCGTGCTTTATATTGGTAATCACCATCAAACAAAGGTGGGGTTTGGAAATTATTGGTTAATGTTTTCCAAATCAACATAGTTGACCACAATTCACCGCCACATTTATCACAACTTACTTCTACTTCATATTGACTAGCATTATCGATTTTATACCAAGCCAAATTGGCTACTCGTGGAATATTTGTCAAAATAGCATTATTGACTGGTGAAGTAATAATAGTTTTGATTTTGTTGTCGAACGGTACTTGATTTTCATTGGCTCCAGGTTTTGCCTGACAAGCACCACTTACGCAACCAGCTGGACATTTATACCATTGAGTATGAACATAAACTTTGCTTCCTGCTGAACTACAATGTGTCTCAGCGATATAACTACCAGAAGTTTTATTTTTATCTCCGATATACATTCCGCATGAATCACCGTATGTGCCAAAAGCACCAGTTACTTCATCGTTACCAGTAGCAGTACCAAAAACATTGTATAAAAATTTATCAGTTTCAGAACATTTTGCATTTAATGTTTCTGCTGGTTTGGCTTTACAAGCTCCGGCAAAACATCCATTTTCACATTTATACCATTGATCATGAACCTTTCCGTATGAACAATTTTTTTCATCAACATATGCACCTTCGGTTTTCCCAGAGTCACCTACAAAATCACCACAGCTATCAGAAAAAGTGCCTTTTGATAAACCATTTTCCAGTTGACCAGTAGCATTTCCTGATACGTTATAATTCAAACCATTGTCAGATTCAAAACAAGCCAAAGCTTCCACTGGAGCTGGAACCGCTTCCTTTAAACACGCACCGTCGGAACAACCATTTTCACATTTGTACCATTGAGTGTGAACATAGCCATTTGAACAATTGCGTTCAGCTACATACGCACCTTTTTCTTGATTATATTCACCGACATTATTTCCACAACTATCATTCACCGTTGCCATTGAAGTCGAACCTTCAATAACACCTGTTGCCCAACTTGAGGCATTATAATTCAAACCAGCATCGCCTTCAGTACAACTAACTTTAGCGACTGCGGCAATTTCGTTGCTAGTACAAGGTCTCCAATCAACAAAGTATTCCTTTTCTGATGTACACTTCATTGTATAAAATTTGTATCCATATTCTGTTTGACGACAAGCGGTTGTCAACAAATTGGTAACACCGTTGTTTTCGATGGAAATATCATTTCCAGTTTGTGTACATTTATTTACAACTACTGGATTTCCGCCAACCTCTGGCAAAGCGGCATTGGTGGCCGATGGCACTACCAACATTAGGGCAAAAACTGCCATTAGAAGAATATTTTTCTTCATAAATTAAGATTTACCCAAGACAAATAAATGTAATCATTTGCAATGGTTGAATATATACGAGTTTGGTATATTATAGCACAGGGTAAAAAAAATGAACATACAAACCAAATAGGATTGTATGTTCATTTAAAATATTTGTTTGAGTAATTTTTAAGCGTGAATCAAACGTTCGATAGTACCAACGATATCTTCGCTTTTTGCAATCGGAATTAATGCTGAAATTTTTTTACCTAACCTTCTTTTTTCAATATCATCCGCTAATAATTCTTTCACAGTTTTGGCTAAGAAATTTCCATCAGCAGTACGTTCATCGATAAAAATTGCCGCCTTTTCATCTGCAATAAATTTAACGTTATCATATTGATGCCCAGGTTTTGGTATCAAAATTGCCGGCTTAGCCAAAGCGGCGATCTCGCTGATTGACCCAAAACCACCACGTGAAATTACAATTTCCGCAATGGCATAGGCGTCAGCCATTTCATCAGTAAAATAAGGATAATGGTGGTAGAAATCAAAAAATTTCGAAGCGTGATCGACAGACTCCTGAGGACGTTCTTTTCCAGAAAGATGAATAATTTCACAACGGCCTTGAAGGTGAGAAATCGACTCCACTACAAGCTGATTTATTTTAAACGAACCCGTTCCCCCACCCATTGCTAAAATAACCGGTAAATCGGATGTGATATTAAATCTTTTCTTAGCTCGCTCTTTATCGCCAATCAAAATTTGTGGCCGCACCGGATTTCCGATCCACATCGTTTTGTTTTTATTAAATTCCGTAATATTTTTTTTCAAAGCAACGGTGATTGTGTCAGCAATTGGTGACATTAACTTATTTGATAAACCGACTTGCCAATCCTGTTGATGAATCCATTGTGGTATACCAAGCAATGCTCCAGCCCAATGCAACGGCACACTAACAAAACCACCGGCAGAAACTAGCAAAGCTGGTTTCTCTTTTAGTAAAAAAATGAATGATTGTAAAAATCCTACAACAATTTTTAAAACATCAAAAATATTCCAAACAGAAAAATATCGACGCCATTTCCCAGAAGTGAGCGCCACAAATCGAATCTGATGCTTTTCAACAAATTCCTTTTCCGGACCATTTTTGGTACCTACCCAAATATATTCCGTATCAGGATACTTCTCCGAATAAGCCTTCGCCACCGCCAAAAGCGGCGTCACCGGCCCCAACGTCCCCCCACCAGAAAAGATTATTTTCATAAGCCAAAAAGTTTAAAAAAAGAATCACGAGCACTTGTTTTTGCGGGTTATGAGCCCAAGGCTCATCCTTTCGACCTCGCGGTCGAAAAAAGCATAAAACAAGTGCTCGTGATGATAATATTAGTAGTCTTTCAATTTGCTAATCAAATCAGAATGTTGAATCTTTTCTAGCGCCTTTGCTTCAATCTGACGAATACGTTCACGCGTCACCCCAAATTCCTGTCCAACCTCCTCCAATGTATGAGTAACCCCATCTCCTAACCCAAAGCGCATTTCCAAAATCTTTTGTTCACGCGGTGATAGTGATTTTATAGCATCTTGGACATAATCACGCAACAATTGCAAACCAGCCGCACGATCGGGAGAAACATTTTTTACGTCTTCGATAAAGTCACCGAGCTGTGTATCTTCATCATCATCACCAACAGACACATCCAGAGAAACTGTATCTTGAGAAATTTTGATAATATGATTGATTTTTTCTACCTCTTCACCCATTTCAGCCGCCAATTCTTCTGGAGTTGGATCGCGTCCTAAATCTTGAGTAAGACGACGCTGTACTTGTTGGAAACGATTGATAGTCTCAACCATATGTACCGGAATACGAATAGTACGAGATTGATCTGCCAATGCACGAGTGATAGCTTGGCGAATCCACCAAGTGGCATAAGTAGAAAATTTATAACCTTTACGATGATCGAATTTTTTTACGGCACGAAACAAACCAATGTTTCCTTCTTGAATCAAATCCAACAATGATAAACTTTTACCAACAAATTTTTTGGCAATCGAAACTACCAAACGCAAGTTGGCTTCAATGATTTTTCGTTCTGCCGCTTTGTCGCCACGTTCTTTTCGTTTTGCCAACGACACTTCTTGTTCACCAGTCAAAAGTGGAATCTTACCAATTTCACGCAAATACATCTGAATTGAATCGGAAGAAATTTCTCCCAAATCAAATGGCACATCCATATCTGGCTGTTCTCCTTGGAATTCTTTCAAAGTTTCTTTGTGCTGTTCTTTTACTCCCAAAATATTTTGATTTGATTCGACAACACTAACACCGTTTCTTTCGATAGCATCCAAAAAACCTTCATATAAATCCAAATAGAGCTCCGGTCTTTTCATCAAACCAAGCAATTCAGTATCGGTAATAAAACCACGATGACGCCCTTTGCTAATCAATTTATAAAGCTCATCATTGGTTGGTTCTATTTCCGGTTCGGCCTCTACTAATGGACCGTCATTTTTTTGTAAATATTTGCCTTTTTTAAAAGCCTTTTCTTTTGGAAGTTTAAAAATTTTCTTGCTAGGCACTTTTGGAGCAACAATTTTAACCACTGCTTTTGCATTGGTTTTTTCAACTTTTTTTCCAGCAACTTTTGCGACTACTTTACTAACCATTTTGCCGACTACTTTTTTAATTGACATCTCACTTTTTTTAAACGGCTTAACAACCGATTTATGAACTGGCTTTTTGGTAGGCACAATTTTTTTGGCTATAATTTTTTTCTTTGACTGCTTTACCTGCTTTTGCATAGGATACAAACTAATTAAATACTTTGAAGTTCTATTAGTAATTTTTCCATTCGTTGTTTATCTGGGCTCGTTTCCGCTGAAGCCATTGCTAGTTCCTGACCAATTTCCTTTCTTCTTTTTTTTGCCCATTCATCCTTTATTTGAACAGTGAGTTCGATCAATTCATCTTTGATAGTAATTTCTTCAATATTTTGAACTTGAATTTGAGCGGTCATTTTTAAGTCTTCGAAATCATTTTTCAATTCTGATCCATCAAAAAAACTCCGCCAAACTTCAGCAGTATTTCCTTGGTTACTATTATAATGATTTTTAATGAATTCGTAAAGATGTTCATAAGATCCATTTTGCCAGCATCCATCTTTTAAAGCAGGCCAGACGGTGGTGATATATTGAGGAGAATAAATCAAGATCATCAAAAATCTCTTGAGTAACATATCCAGCCTGTCCAATTCAATTGCTTTTTTGTTTGGTTCTGCCTTGATAGTAATCGGGGCATTGATTGGAGTTTTTTCAAATCTTTTTAAATCATCTCTAAGCACAGAAGTATCAGTTCCAAGCCTTCCAGCCAGCTCTTTAAGCCAATAATCGCGCTCTACAGCAAACGGTATCAAACCAATAATTGGCAGAAGCTCATTAGCAATTTTTTGTTTTTCTTTTGGATCAGATGTATTTTTACCAAAGAAAACCATCTCAAAAAACCAGTGCAAAACGTCGCTGGCATTTTTGACGGAATCAAACCAAACTTCAGGATTTTTTTTCAAACATTCATCTGGATCTTTACCTTTTCCCTCGGGGATTCGAATTGCTTTCACGTTCAATCCTTCACCCAAAGCGATATTAATCCCCCGTTTAGCCGCCGCCACTCCAGCCGAATCTCCATCAAAGGCCATGGCAATATTACTAGAATATCGTTTAAGGAGTTTGATTTGTTCTAAAGTCAAAGCGGTCCCAGATGAAGCCACCACGTTTTTCATACCGGCCTGGTGGCAAGCTACCACGTCCATCTGACCTTCTACTAATACAACTTGGTCCTGTGCTTTTATTTCAGTTTTGGCTTTGTCTAATCCGTAAATAACACGCGATTTGTCATAGACTAAAGTTTGCGGAGTATTCATATATTTACCACCGCTATTTTCTGTCTCCATCAATACGCGACCAGTAAAGCCAACTACATTTCCATGGACATCCCAAATGGGAAACATAATACGTCCACGAAAACGATCGTAAAACCCTTGACCGGCGCGAGCAACATCTTTTTTTATTACCAAACCGGCGACAACCAAATCATCGACACCGACACCTTTTTTCAAAAAATATTTTGTTAATAAATCCCATTGATCTGGGACAAAACCTATTTGCCATTTTTCGATAGTTTCTTTTTTTAAACCACGTTTTTCTAGATATTCACGCGCTCCATTTGCTCCTTCCATTTCGGTAAGAATGTGATGAAAAAAACTTGCGGCTTTTTGGTTGATATCTAAAATTCTGTTTTTCTGACTTTTGTCGATTTCACTTCGATAACTATCAATTTTTACACCCGCTCGATCAGCTAATAATTTTAAGGCTTCAGGAAAATCCAAACCTTCCATTTCTTGGATGAAAGAAAATATGTCTCCACCTTTGCTACAGCCAAAACATTTCCATATTTGTTTTTCCGCGTTTACCATAAAAGACGGGGTTTTCTCCCGGTGAAATGGACATGGTGCTTTATAATAAATACCGGCCTTTTTTAAAGGCACGTATTCTTGGATGGTCTGCACTATGTCTAGCTTTTCTTTAATGAGTTGAGTGTCAGCCATATAGATTAAATCTATCATTGTTTAACGGAAAAAACAAGAGTTACCAAATGGATAGAAGCTTGACAAATGGACAATGAATTGCTACTGTTTTATTCAGGCAACTTCGCCTACTGTCAGGTAACCATGAGCCACGACTTCGATAAGATGAGCAACGAAGAGCTCTTGCGGGCTTCGGAAGAGCCCGACAACGCAAGAGAGACCGCTTCTGGGTTGGAGCGACGCCTAGAAATTCAACAAATTCTCCGCAACCGCGGAGTTGACCAATCAACAATAAATCGTGCAAGTGTTGGTGATTTCGAAGATCACCGTGACCCTAGCAACGACTTGGTCAACTACGATGGTATCGCGATACCGGAGTACTTGGCTGATTACATGAGTCGAAAGAGAGCTCGGTAGGCACATGCCTGTGGTCTCAATCGGCGAAGTCTTCGCGCGAGACTGTCCCAACCACTTTGAATATAATATTTGTATTCAGAGTAGTGACAGTCTTAAGCAAAATAATAATACCCGATGAAAATCGGGTATTTTTTATTCTCGACACATTTATAGCTGATTTAATGTCCTCTGAGCTCTAGTTTGCATCAGTGCCATTTGACCAGAATCAACTAAAGCAGGACATTTTTCATATTTTGCAGATGTAGTCAAAAAGTCATTTGCCGCTGAGGGTGAATAATTCATCAACCAAGATAAAGTATCTATCAAATTTGTATATCGACCTCTTAATTCCACTATTCCGTGATCAAAACAAAATTCTGCAAGAGCTGAATCTTCTGGTTCGAAATTTTTTAAATATGCCTCTTTTTTTAATTCAAAATTTGATTTTTTCGATTCAATTTTCCAAAGTTTTTCCGCGGCCACCATCAAACCCGGAACATTCATTTCAAAATCTGTACCAATTAATCTTCCAATTCTTTCACATATTTCTTCATAAAAAGATGATTTCAAATTATCAAAGCTATCAGGAGAAATATTTTGTAAATTAAACAAATCACTTAAAATTTGTTTACGGTGTTCATCTGGTAAGGCGTGAATTTTTTCTGAATTCTCCTTCTCAAATTCCTTTAAAATTTTTGGCAATGTCGACAAGGCTTTCTCAAACCTTTCTTTTTCATTAACATAAAAACTATCATTTTTTTTGAATTCACCAATTCGACGAGATATATCAACTCGATGAAATTGAGCTAGACTATCTCTTAACTTTATTTCTCTCTTAAAAAAGAGTACTATCTGATGCATTTCTACGATACCTTCCGGACCTTTTCTTTTTTCTAATTCTTCAATAATAAATTCAGCATCTTTTGCCCCTTGAATATCGCACTGAATCGCATGTGGTTCACACGACCTACCTCTTTTTTCTGCTATCAATTCAACCGCTGACATATCTATACAATTTTCCTCATTTAGTTGTTGTCTGCGTTGCTCCCTAAATTTTGTAAACTCATCAACAAAATCCCCGACATTTTCTGGTGTAACACTACCAATAATAACATCGGAACCTTTCAGTTTTGTATCTACTACTCCAACCACAGAGGCAATCTCTCGTGGAGAAAATTCATTAACTTTTGTTTTTTCACTGTCTTGCATAAAATTATTCTTTTCTCAAAGCCTCAATTGGATCCAAGGCGGCCGCTTTTTTCGCTGGATAAATTCCAAACAGCAAACCAACAAAAGCCGAAAAGCCTAATGATAATAATATAGAAGAAATTGGAATAGAATATATCCAATTAAATTCATAATAGATTGCAATCCAATAAACAATTAAAGCTAAAATGGACCCCAAAATTATTCCGACAACTCCACCAATGACAGTGAGTGTCACCGCTTCCATTAAAAATTGCACCATAATATCATGATTTTTGGCCCCAATCGCCTTGCGTAAACCAATCTCAAAAGTACGTTCTGAAACAGATACATACATAATATTCATAATTCCAACCCCACCTACGAGCAATGATACACAAACTAAAGCCACCAAAAGAAATGTTAGGCCATTTATTACATTTGATAAAATTCCCGCCGCTTCTTCCATGGTATTCACGGCAAAATCATCTTTATTTAGATCGGTAATATCGTGATTTTCTCGGATTGATTCTTCCAAATCTAAAACCGTATTTTTTATTTGCGCTTTATCTTTTGCTTTGGCCACAATTTGACGAACGTAATCAATTCCCAATATTCTCTTTTGCATTGTTTTGGTTGGCATATAAATAACATTATCCATATCCATTCCAAAAACCGCTCCACGTTTTGCCGCTACTCCCACTACTCTGAATGGTTTTCCTTTAATATAAATTGATTTATTAACTGGGTTATCTGCCCCAAATAATTTTTCAGCCACTACCGAACCTAAAACTGCTACCTGATACAACGAATTTTCTTCTTCGGCCGAATATAATCTACCGCTAGATAAATTAAAAACTTCCACATCAGGCATATTAGAACCTTCACCCCACAACAATACTGTTTTAGTTTCACCACCATATTTTACAATTGCTTGTCCAATAACCACACCATACGCCGAAACAATATTAGGATGTTTTCTAACTGTTTCTATGTCCTTATCATTGAGTGAAGTGATGGTGATTCCCGTCGATTGACCCATGGCATTTTCATTGGAAGTTTTTTTGGTTGATGGAACTTTTGTTTCAATATTAATAGTGTTAGGAGAAAAAACATCGAGCTGACCCATCACCAATTTATCCAAACCACGTCCAGCTGCCATAATTGTAATCACCACCGCGATACCAATCGCAATACCTAGAGTCGTCAAAATCGTGCGCATTTTTTGTGCCTTTAGAGAAACCAGTGCTAATTTAAAATTAGTTATTATCATATTATTCGTAACGAAGTGCTTCGATTGGATCTAATTTTGAAGCGCGCCTGGCTGGTGAAATACCAAAAATTAATCCAATTCCAATTGAAACAAAGCAACCCAAAACTATCGAAGAAATTGGAACTATAAAATTCCAATCATACCCCATTCCTTGAGCCACTTTTGCAACTATGTAAGAAATCAAAATACCCAAAACAATACCAAACAAACCACCAATAAAAGTAATCATAACTGTTTCAATCAAAAACTGTTGGACGATATGACTATTTTTGGCACCAACTGCTTTTCTTAAACCAATTTCACGAGTGCGTTCTTGAACTGCCGCCAACATAATGTTCATAATACCAACTCCGCCAACAATCAAAGCAATACTAGCTACCGCGACCAAAAAGAATTTTAATGCGTCAGTAATTTTGGTGATCGCTTCTAAACCTTGAGCCATTGAACGCACAGAAAAATCATCGTCTTCTGGACGATCTAATTTATGGCGTTCTCGCAAAATAATACGGGCTTGCTCTATTGCTTCATTGACATTGTCTGCACTGTCTACTTTCAATCGCGCAAAACTAATATAATTTATTCCTAATAATAATTTTTGAGCTGTACTCAGTGGGACAAAAATTTGATTGTCTTGATTTTGAAAACCGGAAGAACCGCGCATTTTCATTACGCCAATAATGGTAAATGAAGTTTTTTTGATTTTAATTTTTAACCCTAATGGATTTTGATCACCAAATAAATCACTGGCAGTCTGACTACCCAGCACGGCAACTTTATCAGAACCGCGCTCTTCATCAGCGGTAAAAAAACGGCCATTTTCTATACCAGCATCTTCCACATTTGGTAAATCCGCATTTACACCAACAAACGTCGTATCTGTTTTTTGATCACCCCATACAACGGTATCTGACCCTTTTACATAACCAGTTACAGCAATAAAATGAGGGTACTCTTTTACTAAGGCATTTAAATCTTCTTCTTTTAAAGAAGTCACTACTACCCCAAAAACCGACGCTGGCGGTCCTTTTTCATCCGAGTGTCCAGGCAAAACACCGACTAAGTTTGATCCTAAACTGCTAACCTGATTGATAATTAAGCTTTGCGCTCCAGCCCCAACAGACATCACGATGATTACCGACATAATACCGATAATAATGCCGAGCATCGTCAAAAACGAGCGCATTTTATTGCGACCAATTAGATGCCATACACCGTGAACGTTCTCAAGGATGTTCATAAATTCTAGAGTCGAGCTAAATAAGAAATTTTTCTTATTTATGAGGCCCGACGAATTTTCGAGCTCCGCAGGAGCTCATAAGTTATTTTACCAAATCCTCCGTCTCACTTGCCACAATTCGTACTTTAACCAACTCGTCAGAAATTATTAAACCATCACTCACTCGTAAAATTCTTTTGGCATGATCAGCAGTATATTTTTCATGTGTTACTAAAATTACGGTATGACCATCAAGATTTAATTTTTGCAAAATTCGCATAACTTGTAATCCAGATTTTGAATCTAAGTTACCGGTTGGTTCATCCGCAAAAATTACTGAAGGATTATTTACCAAAGCGCGAGCAATGGCCGCACGTTGTTTTTCACCACCAGAAAGTTGTCCTGGAGAATATTGTAAACGATGAGATAACCCTACCGAAGCTAGTGCATCGGTAGCACGCTTTATTCTTTCTTTTTCAGAAACATTGGAATATATCAACGGAAGCATTACATTCTCTAAAATAGTAGTACGAGGTAGCAGATGAAAAGCTTGAAAAACAAACCCCACAGAATTTCCACGCATTTGTGCTAAGTCGTCATCTTCCAACGTACTAACATCACGGCCATCAAATAAATATTTTCCAGTAGAAATTTTATCAAGAAAACCTAATATATGCATGAGTGTAGATTTGCCAGATCCACTTGGTCCCATGATAGCCACAAACTCTCCTTTTTCAATCTTGAAATTAATATTATGCAAAACAGGCGTCACCAAATCTTCGTTGTGATATTCTTTGGAAACATTTTGCAATTCAATCATTGTTGACATATTATTTGGTAATTTGCAAACCAAGGATCACTAAATCCCCTTCGTTTAAACCTTCCAACACCTCAACTTTACCATCGTTGCCTTTTATCCCAAGTTTAATTTCTCTTTTTTGTTCTTGATTATTTATCAAGACATTCACAAATTTTCCACCATCAGTTCTTACAGAACGAGATGGAATAATGAGGGCATTATTCTTTTGATCTGTTTTAATAACAACATTGGCGGTCATTCCCGGTTTAACAGGTTGGTCAGAATCATCCAAACTGATTTTAACTTTATAATATACGACATCTTGTATGACAGTAGATCCAGGATCGATATTGAATACTTTGCCAGAAAATTTTATATCATCACCAAAAGCATCCAAAGTAATAACGACAGAATCGGCCAATTTTAATTTAGAAATATCCGTTTCCGAAACATCTACTTTTATTTCATAATGAGGTGACAAAAGTTTAAAGGCAACATCACTAGCATTTACCGTTTCTCCCACCTTTTTATTTACCTGCGTGATTACACCATTTATTGGTGCTTTTATAACAGCTTTATCTCGATTGGCAACCGCCTGTGCCAAGGCCGCTCGATATGATGCAATATCTACTTCACGTGGTGGATTTTCAGCATCTTTGAGAGCCGCCTCAGCCTTATTTACCAATGTTTGATAGGAAGAATAACTATTTCGAGCAGTTACAATGGAATGAGTTTGATCAATAATCGATGCATATTTGGTAGACAATGCTGTGCGAGTAGTTTGAATATTTGTTTTCATGGTATCCAAGGAAGCCTGAGTTAGTGTTCCAACTGGTGGTGTATTATCCAACGCACTAGAAACATAGAATAAACAATCTTTCATGGACAACATTGCTTCTTCACCTTTCAACACCGCTTGATCAATGTCGGTATGAGAAGAAAATTTATTAATAGAGTTGGCAATTAAATCAAATTTATTTTTAGATTCCTTAGCGAATAAATATTTTGATTTTGCGACGTTCAAACTATTTGTATCTAAAATTGATAAGTAACTTTCAAAACTATCATTCGCTAATGTATTGTTAACACCCAGAATATTGTCCGCAGAGGTCAATGACGTAGACAAAACAATTTGCACCGATTGCAAACTTATCACCAAATCATCGTAGACATTTTGTACTAATTTACTATTTTCTGGTCCATTACCATTTCCTTGTGCTTGCATCAAATCATTCTTGGCTTTGTCTAAATTTGATTTCAATTGAGAGATATATTCAGGAGTAGAACCAGCCAGCTGTTTGTTCAAATTCGCCTGCGCTTGGGCGACAGACGCATTCAATTCCGTTAATCGTAAATTGCCAAGTAGTTGCCCAGCCCGAACTTTGTCACCCTCCTTCACATTTAATGTGCTAAGGATTCCAGGAATTTCAAATTTTAAAGAAAGGTCCTGAGCAGATTCGATTTGACCAGTGGCATCCACACTTTGAATCAAAGTACCACGCTCTACTTTGACCGTATCGTAAACTGGCGGAAGTTTTGATTTCTTATAAACACTATAACCATAATATGAAACAGCAATAACTAAAACTAAAATAAAATAAAAACTTTTTCTTTTAAATATGCTCATATATAATATATTATTCAATTTATGTTATTTTTTCCCAATCTTGTGCTAATTGCAAAAAATCATTTTTAATTTCCGAAAAATATTTTTTCGCTTCATCAAAATCATTTTTTATTTTCCCATCCAAAATAGCTTCTTCAATCGCCTCTTTTATTTTCCCAACAGTCGGCCCAGGTTTTAGACCACACTCTTTCATAATATCTTCACCTCTAAACGGAGATTGAAAGGCTCTCAATTTATCTCGTTCCAAAACTTGTTTAATTCGTTCTTCGAGATGATCATAATTTTTCAAACGTTTCTCTTTTTTTAATGGGTTTCCAGTAGTAATATCACTACGACCCAGTATTAATAGATCGGGCAACTCCTCACCGACCGAAACTATCAATCGTCGCACCGCAGAGTCTGTGATATCATCATCCATCAAACTAATTGGCTGTTGGTGCCAACGCACCAAATGAGCCAAATAATCGGTGTCGTGACGAGAAAGTTTTAATCTTTTTGAAATTTGGTAAACCATTTTTTTACCCACAAATTCATGAGCATAAAAAGTCCAACCGATTTTTGGTAATAATTTTTTGGTTTTAGATTTTCCAATATCATGCAACAATCCCGCAAATCTCAACATCACTTTATCACTTCGTAAAGCAATATTATCCACCACTTTAAAAGTGTGAACTAAATTATTTTTATGCTGATGCCCAAAAATTTCATCTACTCCGTCCAATTCCACCACTTCTGGTAAAACCAGTGTAAGTAATTTTGTTTGAAACATTAATGCCAAACATACGGACGGTATTTTCACCGCCAACATTTTTAATAATTCTTCTTGAATTCGTTCGGCAGAAATAATTTTTAAACGTTCATAATTTTTATTTATTGAGTCTAATGTTTTAGAATCAATAGTAAATTCAAGTTGCCCAGCAAAACGCACCGCTCGCAACATTCTCAATGGATCATCGCTAAAAGTAGCATCTGGTTCAAGCGGAGTTCGCAAAGTTTTATTTTTCAAATCTTCTTGTCCATTAAATGGATCAACTATTTGGGTAATTATTTTTTTGACCGACGGTTTCAATAAACCTGCAAAGGCAGATACAGGTACGGCCATCGCATTAACAGTAAAATCACGACGTGATAAATCTTGAATCAATGACGCCGTTTTAACTTTTGGCTTTCGTGAGGTGATATCATAATTTTCGGATCTAGCCCCTGCAAATTCTATCACCATTTTATCTTCGCCTTCACCAAAAACATATCGTGCCGTATCAAAATCAGGAAATTCTACTAGACTTCCCATCTCCTTCATATATACATCAAATTTTTTGGCAAATTCCAGCCCACCACCAACCACTACAAAGTCTACATCCTTTTTTTCTTTTCTTCCCAAAACATAATCACGCACAAAACCACCAACAGCATAAACTTCAGTCTTCTCTTTTTTAGCAAAAGTATTAATTTTTTTAATTATTTTGAACGCATCCATAATTATGCTGATTTTATTTTTTATACCGATTTACTTCGTCCAGTTCTTTTTTGTGCAATTTCTTCAGTAATTAAATCATCCTTTAATAATTGTTTGATAGAATTTTCCATACTAACCATACCATCCTTTGAACCAGTTTGTATGGCGGATTTTATTTGGTTAATATTATTTTCTTTTATTAAGTTTGACACTCCAGAAGTATTTACCAAAATTTCTCTGGCCGGCACGCGACCGCCATCTTTTGATGGTACCAATTGTTGAGCGACAACCACCCGTAATACTGACGATAACTGAATCAAAATTTGTCTTTGTTTGGCACCATCAAACACGTCCACAATGCGTTCCACTGCCTCCGAAGCACTACTGGTGTGTAAAGTAGACAAAACCAAATGACCAGTTTCAGCGGCGGTTAAAACTGTTGCAATTGTTTCTGGATCACGCATTTCCCCAACCAAAATCACATTTGGATCCTGACGCAAAACATGTTTAAGGGCGTTGGCGAAAGAATTCGTATCCGTACCAACTTCGCGCTGTTCTATTAAACATTTTTTATCTTCAAACAAAAATTCAATCGGATCTTCGACTGTTACAATATGCGCTTTTCTATTTTTATTTATTTCCTCAATAATGGCCGCTAATGTGGTAGATTTTCCACATCCGGTCGGTCCTGTTACCAAAATCAACCCGTCCAACATATTTGGTATTTCTTTCAAAATCGGTTCAAAACGCAAATCTTCTGGACCCGGTATGACAGCTGGGATCAAACGAGCGCTCAAACCAATCACATCTTCCTGACGGTGCAAATTTACACGAAAACGAATATCGTCTTGCTCATAACTGAGATCTAGTTCTTTTTCATCATCAAATCGCTTTTTTTGATCTTTATCAATGAGTTCCTCATAAATTACAGTCTCCAATTCCTTCGCGTTGAGTGGTTTATCGTCCAATTCTTTGAGTTCACCCTCGATGCGTATCATTGGCAATTCATTTCCAACTAGGTGCAAATCTGACGCGTCTGCCTTAATTGCCTCTTTAAAATATTGCTTAATATTCATATTAATACAAAATAATAACTAAAAATAGCCAAATCATCTAAATGGAGTATAACATTAATGCTAAAACTTGGAAAGAACGCAAAAAAGTGTTATCCTCTCTTTTTTAATGTTGCTTTTTTATCCATTTTTTCATTTATCATCCTCAAATATATTGCACAATTTTTTTGATAAACATCGGACATTTTGGAAGAAGTCTCAAAATTTATTTTAGCTTTTTCAAATTGATTCGTTTCTAAATATGCCATTCCAAGTTCAAAATAAAGATCTGGTTCTTTGTTCAAAAATGGTTTTATTTGTTCAAGAGTACTGGTAGCAAAATTATAATTTTTTAATCGGCGAGCAATTAGCGCTTCATAATACTTTCCAAATAAATTTACCGGATCATTTTGAGATAAATTTTTTGATAATTCAGAAGCGATAGACAAACTACTTTTGGACGTTTCATTTTTGCCTGCTTGAGAAGCTTTGTCTGAATTTATTATCAAAACACGAACAGCGTGACGCTTCACATCATAGTCCGCCGAAAAGTTTTTTAATATATACAGATAATGTTCAGATGCATCACTTTCAAAGCCGGCGACATAAGGTATAAAAAAATCATAAAAACGTGCCAAAGCTAGCCAATTATCATAACTTTTGATATTTAACTCCTTGGCTTTTATTAAATAACTCAAACCTTCACCAATATCATCTTGAAATTCTTTAGCTTCAATTCCAGTCATTTGATTTTTTTCAGCCACCATTTTTTTTAAATCACCAAAAATTTTTATTCCCAATTCTCTCCAATATACATCATTTTTTTTGGCTTGTTCCGCCATCTTATTGGCCAAAATAGTTTCTTGTATTTTTTGTTCTTTTTGAACAAAATAAAAAAGACTAAATGAAATTATAAATAGTAAGATCATTCCAAGAATAAAATAAAACAAGTTATAACTTATTTTAAATATTAAAAAATATTTTTTACCAATTGAATTTTGTTTAGGCATAGCTATTATAATATCAATTCAGCTGGTAATGACGTTGTTGATGGAATATTAACAACTTCAGTTGGTATGCTAGCTGGTAAAATATTTTCATCGACTAGATTTAGCGGAACTATAGTATTGAGAATTGATGTTGTCACTAGTGTCGTATCATTGTTCACCAGATCAGTTGAGGTAGTAAAGGCGGAGAAAGTTGAGCTAGAATCGCTCAAAATTACGGTTGGTTCAGCCATATTGATATTATTCAATACACTCTGTCCACTTGTCTGTAATTGTGAAATTTGATTTTTTTCCAAAAGATCTTTTAATTGTTGTTCACCAATACAGGTTTCACCGACACACAGTTGTTTTACAAAGATTTTATCAACAATAATTTCTTTTAATTTTGCGACCCCATTTTTCAAAATCAAACCTAATTTTTGTAAAGAATTTTCAATGGTCAAAGTAAATCGATCTAAAATTGATGGCGTGGTTGTAGTTGAAAAATCTGGTAATTCTGTAGGAATATTTTTTTCTTCAATATTACCAATTGACCAATGTGGATTGATAAACAAAAGCACAGTGCCAATTTGTGGATATGACAAATTTTCATCGCCAAAATTTTCTAATGCCACACCGATTACCTGTCCAGGCTCAATGGCTTTTTGCGCTACCCCATCCATAATGCCCAATGTCAATTCATCCCCAATTTTTATTGTACCCGTAGTTAAATGGACTTTAATTGGCACACGACCAGCTAAAGCAATTTTGGCTGTATTGGTAGTTTCAATTTCACCGATATCATTTCCACCAAGCAAGAAACCAGGATTTGTTGAGACAACACCAATGAAACTTTGTTGAGAATTTGCATTACATTTTTTTACACCAGCTACAATATTGTTGTCTGCACAAACTAAATCTGCCGCTTCTGGACACGTACTACCGATAATACACGACGAGTCAAATGGATATGTTTCGGCAAGATCCAACGTTGTTGTCCCAGTAATAAAACCACTAGCTTTTACGTAGCCGTTAACACCAATTCCCGCTCCAGAACTAGAACCACTATCCACCATTATTTTGTATCCATCAGAGCCAGCGGTGGTAGTGTTAACCAAGATACTACCACCAACCCTAAGAACATTTTCGAGAGTTAATTTTCCGCCAGTCCCTAGATAAACTTCATCCAAAAATCCAGCATCACTACCACCAGACCCAGACGCATCCTTGGCATATTGCCATTGAAATGTGTGTGTACCAGGAGACACAGTTGTCGTAACTTGTGCCCAATCTACACCAGTACCAGAAATACGCAGATCATAAGCGGTTTGAAATTTATCAACTAAACACGGTGTTCGATCGATACAAAAACCAAAGAAATCAAAATTATTTTCCGAACTAACTTTCCACCAGAAGGAAATTGTTGTCGAAACTTCATAAAACACCGTTGTTGCAAGAGTAGACGAAGTATCAACACTTGTAACTGGCGTTTGGAGTGAACTGCTACCGGCATATACTGCCGTTGTAGTTGATAACCAGGTTGTATTTGGACCAGTTGCAGTATAGCCTGATGGTGGAACAATATAACCTTCAAAACCTTCAATTTTTTGAGCAAAATAACCATCTCCATTCATAGAGAGATCGTGACTTGGGGTGGTACTGTTTATTCCAAAATAACCAGCTGAACTGACATATATTGCAGAACTAGCGCCCCAACCTGAAGGGCTATACATCATAATTTGGCCAGTAGTACCGCCTGGCAAAATTCCCAAAGTTGAAGTATTTACCCATGCACCAGATGCACTACCATCTGATTGCCAAAGCTGACCAGCCGTTCCAGCAGAACCGATAAAATATTGACTATAATTACTACCGCCAATTGTTAGTACACCTGTTAAATTAATGTTACTACTTACACTAAGAGCGTTGGTGATTGTAGTAGTAGCAGTATTGGAAGTGCCTATTGTCAAACCCCCATCAGACCCAACTGATAAATCAGAATAATTGGTCGCTGAACCATTTGAATCATTGTAAGTCAGACGTAAGTTCGCCCCAGTAGCCGAATTTATTTCCAAAGCTTTACCTGGACCAGTTGTTCCAATACCGATACCAGCTGATGTTACTCTCATTTTTTCAGTCCATCCGACTCCATATCCAATACTAAACGCAATCGGCGTTCCAACTCCAGCGCCAGTTATTCCTGCTCTGTTCAAGGTTATAAATTCAGATAACGCGGTTGTTTGCCTAAAATAACTTTGGTACGAAGTTGATTCTATCGTACTTTTATTTGTAGAAACCACAATTTGAGCGGTTTTGTTTGTACCAGCAGAAGTGTATAGAGGTGCGACTACCATTGTTATATTTTGATCGGATGTGGATTGTCCTATATTAAAATTAGCACTTGGATAATCATTATAATCATTAACTGCAACAAAATTTGCGTTTGTTATATTGTTGAACGGAGCTACTCCAGGGGTTGATTGTGAATTTATTGATCCTTTTACATCAAGCATATAAGAAGGTGTCAACGTTCCAACACCCACATAGCCAGTCCCCTTATTGACTACCAAACTATTCGTATTTACAACCAAGCCATTGGTAATAGTAGTGGTTGCCGAATTTGAAGTACCTATTGTCAAAGCCCCATCTGAACCAACAGAAAAATCGGAATAATTGGCAGCTGATCCATTGGTATCATTATATGTAAGACGCAAAACACCACCAGTCGAAGAGGTAATTTCTAATGTTTTATCTGGAGCAGTCGTTCCAATACCAACTTTTCCGCCATTTTTAAGTATCATTTGAAAAGCCTCACCAGATCCATCCGTACCACTATAAAAATAGTGATCACCACCACCGGCTACCCAGTTTATATTACCCAAATAATCTGTTCGCCATTTACCTCTTAATGTACCGTTGATAACGGCTGATAAAACATTTTGTCCAGTCGCACTTGGATTATCCAACATTACATGACTGTTCGCACCAGCTACATTATTATAATCAGTATTATTTAAATAAACAGATAATTTACCTACTGGTGAAGCTGTACCAATACCAACACGACCGCCAGTAGTCGCGAATGTTGCGCCATAAGGAAAAGTCGAAGTCACTCCACCATAAATTGTAGTTGTAGCCGTACCATTGCCAATACTAATTCCGGTACCAGCGCCAGACTGCAAAATATTTAAAGCGGGAGAGGCGGAATTTGCCGTAACTGATAAAATATTATTGAAAGCCCAGGCACCTGAAATTATTTCATCTGTGGCCAATTTTGCATATGATGACGAAGCCAAACCACCCAATTTGCCAGCTTCAAAAGCAGACGGTACCGAACCAAATTGCTTGCGTGGCAGAAGTGTTTCCCAAGCGGGTACGCCAGTACCACCAACTTGTAATTCCAAATAAATATCTTGATTAAAATCAATACTAGCCAAACTTGTGCTAGTAACATTGCCTAGTAAAATACTAAACAGACCATTGGTAACTTGAACTTTATTTGCGTCAACACGCTCTTCGCTCCACAATACACTCGAACATGAAGAATCTGCACATAAACGAACTTTTAAATTATATAACCCGTCTGTCACCGCAATATTGCTGGTATCTGTTAGTTTTCCTTGATAATTTATCAATGGATTAAAGGTGGCATTTGCGAAATCAAAACTTATCAAACATATTATCAATGCTGATACTAAGTAAAAAAGTTTTAATTTCCAAGTGATCATAACTTAGTTTTTGTGGTGGTTTGCGATGATACTTCACTGACAGATTCTGAATAGACCGTACTTATTACATATCCATTTTTTAATTCCTCGTTATTTTCTATTTTATTATTATTTATAAATTGAAAAATAATAAGAAAAAATAATATAAATAATAAAAAAACGGCTGGAATTAGCTTTTTTATCAGACTAACAAAATTTATTGGTTTATTATTGAAATCCGACTTTTCATTATCAATTATTTCACCAGCATTTTTCTTGGCCAAAAAATCTCTTAATTCTTCTTCTCTTACACACCAAGATCTACCTATTTTTTTACCATTAAGCTTATTTTTTCTGATCAAAAAACTCAAATAATCCTGGTGGTAACCAGAAATAGTGGCCGCTTCACGAAGTGAAATTAAGCCGCCCATAGAGCCAAAATTTTACTATATCGGATATCCGAGATTACATATCGCTTATCCGATTTTTACAACAAGCATATTATAACACAAAAAACGTTCCAATAGAACGTTTTTTATTTAAAAATCAATTATTTGTGGATAACTAATATACCTAAAAAATTAAACCAATTTTTGAGATATTTAATTACCAGGACAGACAAGTTTATAACCATCTTATTTAAGTCAATTAATTTACTAACAACCGTCGAAACTAATTTTTCAGCTTTATTTTTTAGCACAATATATTTTGCTTTAATAATCGATGTTTTCTTCAATATGGTAGATATTTTTGCTGTGTTAATAGAGCCAACAATCCTTTCAATAGCCTGTTTATCTTTATCAATAAAAGTAAAACTCAGATTACCGCCATCCGACAAATTTCCCGCAGGGATTGTTAAATTAAAACTTCCAGTATCATCTTTATTGAGAACAAAGCTTTGAAAACCCATTTTATTTTCAATAGTTACCATTATTGCAGTTGTTCCGACGGGAACATCGTTATTTTTAACCAAAACCGTAGTGGTAACATTCGGTACTAGCTCAAATTTTGTCTTAGCATCAATTTTAAACTCAATTAATTTATCATTTTGAGTTAAATCAATTATGGTTGGATCAATTGGCTTGGTAGTAGTAGAAAAATTTTTTAACGGTATGCTGAGTTCTGGAGGGAGTTTTTTTGGAGGAATTGCTAAATCCTTTAAATCTTCTTTCATTTTTTCACTTTGAGGTAAGGCAGAAACCGAGGCGCCTGAGGAAAAATTGCCCTGTTTATCATACAAAAACACAGTATAGAAATACCACTGGCCATTTTTTAAATCTACATCATTTAAAGTATACTTGCCTTCCCCCACCAAATCGCCCTTTCCACTATACAATATTCCACCATCCGTCATAGTAATTGGAGGAAAAATGATTGAACGTCTTATAATTACCCCTCCATAATTAATATTGTCTAAAACATTCCATGATAAGACAACATTTGAATCGCCAGGCAGTGCCAATAAATTTTGAACATTTAAAACTACATTCGGTGGCGGAACAACTATTACTACACCGCCTCCACCGCCACCTCCGCTTGTCACAGGGGTCGTAACAGTGGACGTCGTGGTTGTAGATGTGTTTTGACAGTCATTTGAGCATGTTGAATAATCTTCACCAATCAGACTTTCACAAGTGCCATTATTATTACAATTATTGACATCAAGATCAACAACAAAAGTTGAAGATGTTGAAACAGCCAAAACATTGGTTGGTATTAGCAAAAACAAAATAAATATGAAAAAATTATTCATTTTTCAAAATCAATTAACGTGTGCAGTAAAAACAAGGTTTGCGGTATAGGCTCCAGCAGCTTGCACATTTTGTGTCCCAGATTCCGCCCTTATTTTTACTGTTGTTGTATTAAATGTTGGATAATTGGAAGATAGTGATTGACTAATTTGTGAAACCGACGTAGAAAAAAAATCCCAACAACTATTTGCTGTGTCGCTACCAATTATCTGGTTACAGGCAGAACCATTGTCCTTATATTTTGAAATAATATCCGAACCTTCGGGTGTAAATCCAAACGCACTAGTTGTTACTGGTATTTGCCAGGAAAAATTTGGAACCCCACCCAAAATGATTAAATTTACAAACGAACTCGAAGGTGATTGCAACGCCGGACTCGTATTTGAATTTAAATATAGTGAATATCCAGAATTATCATTGGTAGATACTAGTATATTTGCCTCTCCATCTGCTGTACCACCAGTCAAACCACCAATGCTTGGTGATAATGCAACCGAACTTGGAGCGGTAATAGATAACACAGTATCTTGAATCATAGATTGGTACCCTCCATATATATTAAACGAAGTGCTTGTCCCTGAGCCAGATGCAATTTCACCAACAGTATCTTCTAAAAAATAATTTGTAGATGTACCAAGTGCTCCACCTGTATTAATTGAATCAAATTCAACTCGATAATTGGTGCTCGACATTACATACGCTAAAACAGGTGAAAAATTAAAAACAGAAAACAAAAATATGGCTACTGACAGACAAATCACATTTTTTCTGTAGTTAGTCATAGAATAACTTAAATTTTTCTTTTTATTTCAAAATTATTCTTTAGCCAATCAAAAGCTGTCTTTGAAATAAAAACAACGAAAAATACAATTAAGATAATCATCGATACAATTTTCCATGGTAAAACCCAAAAAAATACAGCACGCTCATCGACAATATTTTCATATCCACGATTCATTTGTAGCGTCGCCTTATAGCGTCCAAACATTATGGACCTCTTTGTAATAAATTCTTTTTGACGAACCGATCCAGGCATAACAAAATATGGATCAATTTTTATTTCATCCACTTTTGAGCCTATAATATTTTCAATTTTCAACAAACCGTATGGATTTAAATAAATATTTCCGGAATTTTCAAAAAGCGTTTTAAAGATAATATTTGGCTGTGTATAAAAAGATTTATCAACTGAAAAATTTGAAATTTTCCCTTCTTCTTTTACTTGCCCATTGACTCTAACAAAAAACAACGAGGCTAAGCGAGAAACAATAGTAATGTTTCCATTTGAGGTTGATGCATCTATCAAATTCGGCTTAACCACCGGTTTGGTTGAAACTATTATTGAACCATATAATCCACCGGGCTGAGAGTCTTTTGGAATAATAATTGTAATCGGAACAGAAATTCGATCACCGTGTTGCAATTTGAATTCAACAGTTTCTGGATGTAAAAAATCCCTTAATGAATATGGTCCTTTTTCTTGCCCCAATAATACCAGCGGCTCTTGCACATTATTTGAACCAGCAAAATCTTCAATTTCAATTTTGAATTCCATTTCCTTGCCATAGCGATTTGTGACAGTTAATATTTTAACAATTTGTTCGCCCGGATTCAATCTAATTTCATTTTTTCCCGGTCCTATAACATAATCTCCAGCGATTGGTGTTTTGTCTAATTGTTCAATTTTGGCGGCCAAAACTATGCTATTTGGAAATAAAATAGCGAGCGCAAACACTAGAATAAATATTTTATTTTTGTTCATAAACATAATAACAAAAACTATCCAATGATTATTTGGATAGTTTATCACTTTGCGAATAAATAATCAATTAATCTTTATTGATTAAAAGCAGTTACTGTAATGCCAGCCGTATAGGAACCGGTTGGTTGGTTGCGAGTAGCACCGACTTCTGCTTTGAAAGCAATACTAGTCGTTACTCCAGCAGAAATAGTTGGTGCGGAATCGGAAGCAATATTAATATTGCTAGTAGAAAGTGATCTAAAACAATTTGTATAAGTAGAAGTTGTACCACTACCACAAACCGATCCTGTATTCTTGAAGGCGGCTACAGCATTTGAAGATGAGACTGAAATGCCAAAAGATGAAGAGGCAGAAGCATTTGTCCATGTAAATTCTGGTGTAGAAGTACGATAGTCAGAAAAATAAACGCTAGAACTTGCATTATTTACCAATGCCGGTGAACTCGAAGCACTTACATATAAAAGATACCCATTGTAATCATTACTTTTAACATTACAGTCGACATAATTTATCGAAGATCCGCCAGTTAAACCAGAAATTGAACTCATCGCAAGTGAACTCGGACAAGTCAATGAAAGTTCACTAGTAACTGTGAGCGTTACATTAAAATTTAATGTTGATGTAGGAACGGTTGAAGTAGTTTGATCCGCACTAACTAGCGTACCTTCAAATGAAAAAAAAGTAATCGAAAGTAGAAATAATACCGTAACCATCGAAAATATTTTTTTAATCATATTCGAGCACCTTACTAATGTATAAATTGTTGCAATTATAGCATTGTTTAACTAAAACAAAAAGTATTTACAGTGGATAACTAAAATCTAAATTATTTTAAAGCTGTTTTGATTAACCCTACAAACAATGGATGTGGACTTGTAGGACGAGATTTTAGTTCTGGATGAAATTGAGTGCCAATAAAAAAAGGATGATTTTTCAATTCTACAATTTCCACTAAATTGGTTTCTTTATTTACACCAACTATATTCAAACCGGCATTATCTATTGCCTCACGATAGGCATTGTTAAATTCATAGCGATGACGGTGGCGTTCACTGATTTTTTTGACATTATAAGATTTGGCAGTGATACTACCTGCTTGCAAATCACAATCATACGCACCCAAACGCATCGTACCGCCGTAGCGATTTTTACTCACATTCTGAGCCTGTTTTTCGTTGATATGAATAATCGGATGTTTTGTTTTTGGATTTACTTCTATGGTATGAGCATCTTTTAACCGAAGCACATTGCGAGCAAATTCAACCGTGGCCAATTGCATGCCATAACATAACCCCAAATATGGCAATTTATTTTCACGAGCATAGCGAATGGCAGAAATTATACCTTCGATTCCACGCGTTCCAAAACCACCAGGCACAATCAAAGCATCATATTTTGATAAATCTTTCAATTTACTTGGATCTTTTTCAAAATCTTCACTATCAATCCAAGTTAATTCAGCTTCCGCACCCATACTCCAAGCGGCATGTTTGACTGCTTGAATAACAGAAATATACGAATCAGATAAAGTATAATTTCCCGTTGCAAAATATTTTCCAGCAATGGCAATTTTCACTTTCTTTTTGGCTGATTTAATTTTTGCAATAAATTTATTCCATTCTACACCTTTATTTTGTTTATTCAATTTTATTTTTAATCTTTTGGCCAACAAATGACCAAGATTTTGTTTTTCTAAAACCGCTGGAATATCATAAATACTTTCTACATCTGGAGCAGAAACAACATCTTCTTTGGATTGTAACCAACAAAAGAAAGCAAGTTTTTCACGACGAGGCTGATCGAGCTCAAACTGACCACGCGCAATAATAAAATCTGGTTGGATACCACAATTATTTAAAGTACGGGCCGCATGTTGGGTTGGTTTTGTTTTCATCTCTCCAAGATGTGATGGGATAGGTAAATAACTAACGAGTACAAAGGCCACGTCATCTGGATTGTCCAATTTCATCATTCTAGCCGCATCAAGAAATAGAATATTTTCATACTCCCCAACTGTTCCACCAATTTCAATCACCATTATTTCCGCTTTGGTTTTTTCAGCCGCTGTTTTGATACGAGCAATAATTTCCATTGGAATGTGTGGTACTACTTGAACACAGCGTCCTTTGTAGCCCATATTTCGTTCTTTTTCAATCACACTCAAATATACACGACCAGTAGTCATATAATTTGTCGAGTACAAATCTGTATCTAAAAATCTCTCATAATTTCCTAGATCTTGATCTGTTTCATCTCCATCTTCGGTCACAAACACCTCACCATGTTCCAATGGATTCATCGTTCCGGCATCAACATTGATATAGGGATCAATTTTTATCGCTGAAACATTAAAACCATAATTTTTATAAATGCGACCAATCGAAGCGGCTGTAACTCCTTTGCCAACACCACTCATCACTCCGCCAATAATAAAGATAAATTTGGTTTTTTGCATAAAATATAAATAACCAGTAATCAAATTTAAAAAATAAATAATAACAAACTAAAAACGGACACTACTACGTCCGCTTTTTAAAGGGTCTCAACTCTGACCGTGATTTGGGCCTCAAGACCATGATTTAATTTTACTTTTACTCTATATTCCCCGGCTTTTTTAATGTTTAAATTTTGAATTTGATTTTTGGTCACTTTAAAGCCGCGTTTTTGAAGATCTTGCGCGAGGCGCTGTGGACCAACCGAAGCGTATAACAGTCCTGTTTCACTTGCCTTTTCTTTGACTACAATTTCAAGCTCATCCAAACGACCAGCTAAACCTTGTAATTCCTGAAGTTCTCGCTCTGATTCTTTTGATTCTTTTCGCTTTCGTTCGCCTAATTCTTTGATATTTTTATCCAATGCTTGGACTGCCAAATGCTTAGGGAACAAAAAATTGCGAGCATAACCTTCACTAACATCTTTTATTTCGTCCGCTTTACCAACTCCTTTAACATCCTGTAATAGAACAACTTGCATAGGTATCTTGCTTTTTCCTCTAATTTACGCTAGTATTATAACACTAATGAATTAAGAATGCAATTATGACCAAAGTTAAACATATTGAACAAAAACCAGTTTTTAAATCTGGCTTCATTACTATGGTTGGCCGTTCAAATAGTGGTAAATCCACTTTGCTCAACACTTTAGTTGGGACAAAGTTGGCGGCAGTTACTCACAAACCTCAAACCACTAGAGATATTATACACGGAGTTCTCAATACAACACAAGGCCAAGCAATATTTATTGATACTCCTGGTATTTTAAAGGAACGTCACAACCCTTTAGCTGGTAAACTTACAGAACGTGCTCAAGAAGCGTTAAAGGAAATCGACGAGATCTTATATGTTGTCGATCCAACTAAAGCTATCGGAGCAGAAGAAAGATTTATTTTATCAATTTTGCGCAAATTAGAAATTCCAAAATTCTTAATTTTAAATAAGAGTGATTTACCTGAAGAAGAAAAAAAATTCCTAGAAGACTACAAACAATTATCCGATGAATTTACTGCAACATTTGAATTGTCCGCTCTTCTTAACCGCCATATTCAACCATTAAAAGATATGGTATTTGAGCTTTTGCCAGAAGGAATGCCAATGTATGAAGGAGATCAAATCACCAATCTTGGAAAAGGTAAATGGATTGCCGAAGTAATCCGTGAAAAGATTTTGCTTGCATTACGTAAAGAAGTTCCATATTCAATCAATGTCGAGGTAAGAGATATCGAAGATAAGGAAGATATTATCGTAATTCAGGCAGTGATTCTAACTTCCGATGCAAGATACAAGAAGATGATTATCGGAGCCGGTGGACGCTCAATCAAAGAAATTGGAATCGCCGCTCGCAAAGAATTATCCACCGCATTAAATAAAAAAATATATTTGGAACTTGAAGTAGAAACCGATCGTCACTGGGAAGATCGCGCATAAATATAATACAAATAAAAAACACCGGCAATAATTACATTTGAGCGGGTTATGAGCCGAGGCTCATCCTTTCGCCCTCGCGGGCGAAAAAAGCGAAAAGTAATTATTGCCGGTGTTTTTTATTATCCTATTTTATTTTACCTTCGAAACAATCGGTTTTATAACTATTGGTTTAGCCACAACTGGTTTTGCATTTAAAATAGTTAGCGCTTTCTTTATCATAATATCTTCACCAACTTTTTCTTTTGTCCAATCTTCTTTTACTTCAATATCTGGCTTAATCCCCTGTTCATCAATATTTTTATCATTTGGAGTATACCAAAGCGCCACGGTAATTTTTAATGAAGATCCATCTGACAAATTTTCGTAATCTTGTACTGAACCTTTACCAAAAGTTTTCTCCCCAATAATAGTGGCCTTTTTGTGATCCTGCAAAGCACCCGCCAAAATTTCCGAAGCAGAGGCTGAACCACCATTAACTAAAACAACGGTTTGCATATTTTGTAGTGGATGATCCCCAGATGTAAAATGATTATTTACATCACCATTACTATATTTTTCACTAACAATTTTTCCCTCAGTCACCCATTTGCTTCCTAGCTCAACTGCTGATTCCAAATAACCACCTGGATTATTTCTCAAATCAACAATTAATTTTGTAATTTTTTTATCTTTAATCTGTTTTACATATTTATCAAAATCAGGAACTGTATTTTGATTAAATTGCATAATACGAAGATATGCTACATTTTTATTTTTTATAGAAAATAAAACAGAAGGAATGTTGATTTTTTGTCTAACAATTGCAAAATCTTTTGTTTTGGTAAAACCTGTGCGCATTACTGTGAGCACTACTGGAGTACCAGCAATACCACGAATTTTTTGGACGGCCGCATTCGCATCCATATTTAGAGTAACCACCTTGTCGATAGCATAAATTTTATCACCAGGAACTAATCCCGCTTTTTCTGCTGGTGTGCCAGGTAATGGGGCGATTACAACCAATTCGTTATTTTTAACTCCAATTTCGGCACCAATACCACTAAATTCACCATCCAAACTTTTGTTGAATTCATCCGCCGCTTTTGGTGGAAAATATACTGTATATGGATCACCGACGCCAGCCGCTAGACCTTGCATCGCACCATAAAAAAGATCAGAGTCTTTCACTGGTTGTTTGGCATATTTAGTTTTGACCTTTTGCCAAACTTCCCAAAATTTATCAAATTCGACATCTTTGGTTAACTTTTTATCAGTGCTAAAATTAATAATATTTGTACTCCAATCAGTATTTTCGGCCGCGTTGGTAATTGGACTATTGAACGAAATAAACTGGCCTGCCAAAATTCCCGACCCAAACAAAATCACTGCAACAATAATACCAAAATATATACCCGCATATTTACGAGCGCGATTTTTAATAGGATTAATATTTTCTTCTTGCATATTTTTATTCATTGATGATTTTAATATCAGCGCCAATTGAATTTAAATTTTGATATAAATTTTCATACCCTCTTTCAATTGCATAAGTATTTCGTAAAACTGATTTTCCATTGGCCGCCAACATACAGATCAAAATATTGACTGCCGGTCGCAATGCTGGTGGACAAATAACTTCGTTGGACACAAATTTTATCGGACCTTCAACCCACAAGCGATGAGCGTCTAGCAGGGTTACTTGAGCACCAAGTTTTTGTAATTCCAAAGCATGCACTGCCCTATTTTCATAAGCCCAATCATGTACCAATGTACGTCCTACTGCCTGTGTAAGAATTGGGATGAATAAAGGTAAATTATCTATATTCAAACCAGGAAATGGACGTCCGTATATTTTATCTTGCAAAGCCACCAATTTGCTTGGGATAGTTTCAATATCTACAAGTGTAAATTTGCCATTCTTGGATTTTCTTTCATTTTTTATTTTATATTTTTGCCCCATTACTTCGAGTTTACACAATTCAAGTTCCAAGAACTCTAATGGGCAACTTTTTACGGTAATGTTGGAGCCTGTCGTGATACCAACCGCGATATAAGTCATCGCCACAATCGGATCCGGCATTATTGAATAATTTGTAACTGGTTTAAGATTTTTTACCCCTTCAACTTCAAGTGTTGTCGTACCAACACCTTTGATTTTCGCCCCAGCTTTTATTAAAAAATAGCACAAATCCTGAACCATATAATTGGCCGAAGCCATTTTGATAACAGTTTTGCCTTCCGCTAATACCGCCGCCATCAACGTATTTTCAGTTGTGGTATCGCCGGATTCATACATTATGATTTTTGCACCCTTTAAAGTAGAATTCTTTACGATATAAAAACATTCGTTGGAAACCACTTCAACTCCCAATTTTTGCAAAGCATACCAATGTGGGCGTACTGTTCGTTCACCCAAATGACAACCTCCAGATTTTGGTATTTTATAAGATTTCACACGACCAGCCAAAGCTCCCCATAAGAATATTGAGGCGCGAGTTTTTTCTGATGCTACCGGATCAATCTTATCCATGTTTATGTTTCCAGATGCATCTACCTGCAATTTGCCCTTACCCAACCATTTAATTTTTATACCGATACTTTGTAACAATTCTATAATGCGCTTGACTTCTTCAATCTCAGGCATATCCACCAAGGTAGTGATACCTTTGATAGCCGCACAGGCACACAAAATAGCCACAGCTGAATTTTTAGCCGATTGATTTTCGATAGACCCACTTAGTTTTTTACCACCATTTATTACAATATAAGACATAGATAGTACCTTTATTTTTTATCCATTTTATACTATACTACAATTTATCAAATCTTGCAAACCAAAATTATCCTTTAATCTGGCTTAAATAACGACTAATATGGAATATCCTGGCACTCGATTTACACGTCCGTGGAGATTGGCATTTTTATCACTATTTATCATTGCCTTTCTTATAATTTCTCCAGCTTTAGTTTTATATTCATCTGGCTATCGCTATGATTTTAAAAATGGAATCATTCAAGAAACTGGCGCTATCAGCATCGATATCATGCCCAAAAATGCTTCTGCTTATTTAAATGATGCGAAATTAAAATCTAAGGTGCCAATTCGGTTAAAAAATTTAGCGCGTGGCAAATACAAAATCAAACTCACCGCTGATGGTTATTATGATTGGGAAAAGGAAGTAGTTGTGGAAAACAAACAAACGGTTTATATAAAAGAAATAAAGTTAATTAAAAAATCAGAAGCGCAAAAAATTTCTGATAACAATGTTAAAATTATTTCATTATCTAAAAATGACGAATACCTGATTTATCAAACGCACGATAATCCATCATTATTTTGGTTAAGAAATATCAATTCGGACACTGAAATGCAGTTCGTCACCGGTACACTAAATAAAAGTTATCAAATAAATTGGTCTAATAAAAACAACAATTACGCCACCATAGTTTCTGATGATTTAGGAGAAATTTATGTTATTAATGCTAGCGATCCAACCAAACACTGGAATCTTTCAAAATTGGAAAAAAATGTTATTACTAAAGTTCAATGGAATAATACTACCCAACCAGAGCTATTTTATTCGACAAAAAACCAATTAATGGTTATTAATCCAGCAACAAAACAAAAATCATTGATTGGAAAAAATATCTTTTTTGATTGGTTTGTTGATGGTGGACAGATTTGGACTTTGCAAAACAATACTTCTACCGATCAAATTAACATTGTAAAAGATACTTTTGGTTTTTCAAAAATAATAAATCAAGTAAACAAGTTGCCTAACGTTGATAATAAATATTTAAATTGGCAAATTGTCAAAACAATGGATAACCAAGTGTTATTAAAAAAATCAGAAATTTCTGAAATGACCTTAGTTGATCAAGAAAAACATTTTACTTTTTTTGGAGACGAGATGTTGTCTTCAAATTTTAATAACTGGTGGATTATGTGGACACCGTGGGAAATTACCACTTACAGTCAAGGCGAAGAACCATTCCTTTTAAACCGATCGGGCGAGCAATTAAAAAAGGTATTAGTGCTGGATGAATTCAATACTTTAGGCTTAATTTGGGCCGACAAAATGACAGCTTTATTCCCATATTATTTTGTAAGCCACAATTTACTTAATTTTAAAATTAATGATGCAGTCGCAAATACCTCAAAAAGAGAGTTGTATTTTGGTGCAAATTTAAATAATCAAAATGGATTGTGGAAAATTCAATATTAAAATAAAATAAATTTTTTTCATATGAAAGTTACAACCTTTACAGATGGTGGTGCACGTGGCAATCCCGGACCAGCCGCCACTGGTGTCGTAATAAAAGATGACGCCAACAATACTATCGATTCATATGGTGAATACCTTGGAGAACAAACAAATAATTTTGCCGAGTATTCTGCCTTAATATCCGCATTAAAACGCGCCAAAGAATTGGGAGCTACTGAGGTAGAGTGCGTACTCGACAGTGAACTAGTCACAAAACAGATGCAAGGTTTGTATAAAGTACGCGAACCAAGTTTACAAAAATTATTTATTCAAGCGTACAATGCCGCCGTTCAATTTAAAAAAGTTAAATACCGACATACATTAAGAGAAAACAACAAAGAAGCCGACGCGGAAGTAAACAAAATTTTGGATAAAAAAAATCTTCCTAACTAAAGGAAGATTTTTTATTAAATTATTATTGAGCTGTACTTGTGCCAGTTGTTGAAACTGTGGATGTAACCGCTGGTGTAGGTGTTGTTGTAGTAGCAACCGGTGGAACAACCACCACTGGAGTAGTTGTCTTTAAGGCGTCTTTACCCGCTTTAAAGGCGACATCAGCGGCTTTCTTAGCGGCTAAAAATTTTTGCAAGGCTACTTTTTTTGTTGATTTAAAAATATCTTGAGCAGATTTTCTAGCGACTTTATCGGTACTAGATGCAATTGCACCACGATAAGTAACATTGGCAAGTTTTAGAGCGGTATTATAATCTTTTAGAGCAAGTTTCTTGGCATCAAATCTAGTTTTTTCTAATGCTTTGATTGCGGCCACTTGAGCTTTTTTAACTTTTTGTTTTTCTTTTATCTCTTCTTGTAATTTTTTGACCATTTCTTTAGATTTTTCGTTGATTGTTTTTCGATCTTCGATTGCTTTTTTAGTTATCTCTTTTTTAGCTTCAACTGCTTTCTTGGTAATTTCCTTTTTTTCTTCTTTATTTTCCTTCAAAATATTTTTAATTTCTCCTTTTTTTGTCTCATTTTTTTTCACCTCTACACTACTATTTGAATTGCTATTTCCCTCTTGAGCGGAAACTGGCATAGCGGTTAAAATTAACCCCATGACGAATAAACTGGATAATATTTTTTTCATATATACTGTTTTGAGCCACATAAGAAAAAGTGATTTTTCTTATAGATGAAAACGAAATAAATTCGTATTTCATTAAAACTCATTAATTAAATTATTTATTACTATTTTTAATATTGGAAAACTTTTCTATTTTTAAGAAAAGTATGCGTCTGTAACGTATGAACAAAATCATGAAAATAAGAACGGTCAGCATAACCACAAACCAAACTCCCAAATCAAACCACGGTATAAATTCAAGAATCTCATCGTTAAAATCAAGCAACTCAGCTGTATTTATTTTGATACTCTCAAACCAAACAGAAATAAAATCAACACTACCGTACTCAATCATTTTTTCATAAACAACAAATGACAAAATCGATAGACTAATCAAGAAACCAGTAAAAACTCCGTATAAATAATATCTCGTTTTAACTAGTTTTACACCTCGCATTATATCGCGATGAAGATTTTGAGGAATATCTGACATATTATTTTAAATGTTCACTTAAAGCTTTTTTGGCTCGATAAATGTATGTTTTGACAGTATTGATAGGTACATTCAACACCTCTGAGATTTCGTCATATGTCAGCTCATCACGATAAAATAGCACAATAGCGCTCTGATAAACTGGCTTAATATTTTTTAATGCATTGTCAATGAGCTCTTTGTCCTCTATTAATTTATACGAGAAGCGATCGTCAATTGTTTCAAAATTAATATCTGGATCGTCCACAATAAACATTTCCTTATTTTTTTTGGCTTTTCTTAGCCAATCATAAACCGTGTTAGTCGCCACAGTAAACAACCAAGTTTTGAATTTATATTCCGGATCAAAGGTTTTTAAACTTCGGAATATCTTGATAAAGGTTTCCTGAGTTAAATCCTCCGCATTTTCTTTGTGATTAACAAATCGAAGTATGTAACCAAAAATTGGCTTCTCATAAATAGAAACTAGTCGCTCAAAGGCCTTCATATCACCCTTAACGGCCAACATTACTAAATCTTTGTCGGTTAAGTCTTGCATATAAAAAAGTATACCATTGAAGGTATACTTAATCAATAAATTTAAAACAATTTATTTTAAATATTGTTTTGTTTTTCCAGTCTTTCCAATTCTGCTTTAAACAAAACACTTACTCTTTGCAAATAATTTAAACATTCTTCTTTTGCACGATTATCTCTGATGTTGTCAATCATTTTTTTAGCAGTTTGTTCATTAAATCTTAAAATTGGCACACCGGTTTGTTTAAAATCAAGCCAGGGACGAAAAGAATCCATATATACAGCATTCCCATCTTTGTCTATATTAAAATTCCAATCAAATCGATCAAAATTTAAGTCTAATTTTTCAAACCCCACTTTCACCAAATCAATTTTTCTTTTGGTATCTTGATCAGCACTGTCTTTTTTCTTTGTTCTTCCTCCATCTACCACCTCAATTCTTTGATCTACAGTAATCTTGTCACCATCTTTAACGCTAGAGAAATATACATCTGGAACGTTAGCTGGAAACAGCGCGTGAACTAATTTTGTTAAATAATATTGAGCTTTAACATAATTTGGACTCTTTTCATAATCCTTAAAATACATAAATGTCTCTTTTACCACCATAGGTTTTTGACTAGATTCTTGGGTAGTTGATCCGGAAACATATTTCTCATCTCCCATTCCAACCAATTGATCATACCCTTTTGGTTTTCCTGTATAAGGCATATTTATATAATATTAAACTCTAGAAAATTATTTAGTGATTAATGTGGAAGTAGAAGACAAATCAATAAAATCTTTTGGTGCTATTAAAACACCTTTTAAATCACCTGGATCCGATTTATAATCAGTCTCCCGCGCGATGAAATCAATGACATTTTTTACTTCTAGCTCTACTTGACCACTAGATTTTTTCTTTTTATCCACACCAACTGCAGACATAGTAAACGACGTTTTTAAAGGAAAATTCGAAATTTTATCAATCCAAATTTCATATTTAACCGATTTAATTTTAAACACATCCTTATATGCCAGTGGCGCAATAGCTGCTTCTAAAGCACCATCCTTGAAGGATGCTAAATAATCTTGAGAAAATTTTTGATAAGCTTTCGCTTTGATTATTATTTTATAATTATAGGCGGGATGACCGGCAACCATATCGTTTTTCATTTTTTGCACCGTAATATCATTTTTATATTTATTCAAAAAATTATAAAAAAACTTTGATGCAGTGTTGAAATTTTTATCTTCCAAAGAAAAACTATTTACAAAATTATTTTTTGAAAGACATTCATCTGGTTGAGATGGCATTCTAGTCCAGTACTTAAAAACACCTTTTTCATCATTAACAACATCATAGCGATAGCCATCAAGCGATCTTTTAACTTCTCTAGTGGTATTTTTTTGAGTGCTATCATAATAGCTGTTGACTACAAAAACATCGGCATACTGACATTTTGGCGAAGATAGATCTTTGGAAAAATCAAAAAAATACTGACCGCCAAAATTAGTAATCAAACCATCTTTTATTTTTTTATTAACCGCCACCACATTGCTTTGAGTAGAGATGTGTTCTGTTGATATCGATTTCACTTTTTGTAGAGAATCAAACAAAACATCACGGTTACTTTTGGCAGACGCACTATTCACAAAAAACAAACTCATCAATAAAACTAAAGTAATTTTTTTCATGATAATATTTAAATTTGATTTTTTAATTCTTCCAATTTTTTACGAACATCTTTGCCAATTTTCTTTGGAACACGAATTTTTACTTTTACAAAATGATCGGCACGGGTAGTTCTACCCAAATGAGAAATACCATGACCTTTCATTTTGATAAGTTGTCCAGATTCTATCCCTTCTGGAATAGTAAGAGTAACTATCCCGTCGATAGTTTCTACTTCAATTTTATCACCTAGTACTGCTTGAGTAAAATTAATTTCATTTTCTGTGTAAACATCAAAACCTTCACGATGAAAATATTTACTTGGTTTTATGTGAGCACGCACATAAAGATCACCGCTCTGCCCACCATGTGGAGCGGCTTCACCATATCCAGACAATCGCAAAGATTCGCCAGTATTAATGCCAGCTGGAATTTTAACTTTGAGATCACTTGATTTTGCTAGTACACCATCGCCACCACAGGCTTTACATTTTTTACTTGGTCTCTCCCCTCTCCCATGACAATTTGGACATGGAACAATAGTCTGCATAGTGCCCAAAAATGTTCTCTGATTTTGTGCTACTTGTCCTTGACCGCCACAAGTTGAACATTTTTCCACTTTACTATCCGGTTCACCACCATCACCATCACAAACATCACAAATAGTTTGTTTTCGTAAATGAATCTCTTTTTCAATACCAAATGCCGCTTCTTTAAAATCAAGCTCTACATCTACTTGGATGTCGCTACCACGCGCCTGTCTAGTACTACGAGATCTGCCACCACCAAACATGCCGCCCAAAATATCACCGAGATCTTCACCGCCAAAATCAAATTGAAAACCTCCGTTATTTTGACCACCACGCGCTTGGCGCATAAAATCATCCCAGCTAGCTCCGCCGCCAAAACCACCTTGCTGTTCAAAATCTGAACCAAATTGATCGTATTTGGCACGCTTATCGGAATCAGACAATACTTGATAGGCTTCGTTGGCTTCTTTAAATTTTTTTTCATCACCGCCCGGTCGATCGGGATGATGTTGCATGGCCGATTTTTTGAAAGCTTTTTTTACTTCATCGGCAGTCGCGTTTTTTTCAACACCTAAAATTTTATAATAATCTTTGGACATAAATTATTTACGATTTAATCTTCCTACGGACGTTTCATTTAACTCTCTTTTTTGGATATTTCTTTCTACCTTTTTTAATAGCTCATCGTATATTTTTTGTTCTTCTGGTTTAAAAATACTTTTATCTTCACCTTGCCAAATAATTTTTGAATTTAATTCACTTTCAATCAAAGCTACCGCTTCGGAATCATTAACAACTTTTTTGCCAGTTCTTGGGTTAACAATCATTTCTCCCAAAATTAAATCAGAATATTGAAGAATGGCACAGCGAGCACATATCCCGTGAGAAACGGAAAGCTCATCCACTACTTCGTTTTCAGCAGACATCTCTGTATGGCGACCACAGATAGAACAAACTTTTTGCATAATTTATAATATTATATAAAATGATAATTAGGGCAGAATTTTTCTGCCCTAATATTATATCATCTTAAAAAGATTATTTCACTACTTCGCCTTCGATAGAATCATCTTTCTTTGGCTCTGCTTCTGGAGTGGCTTCATTTGGAGCAGTTGCACCTGGCTGAGCCTTTGCCTGTTCTTGTTGATACATCTTGGTTCCAACCGCTTGAGCGGCCTTAGAAAGCTCTTCAGCGGTCTTTTTGAGGGCTTCTACGTCATCTTTATCTTTTACTTCTTTCACGGCTTTCAAAGCTTCTTCTACTTTGGATTTTTCTTCAGCAGTAATTTCAATTTTCTTCTCTTCCACATCTTTCATCATTTTTTCTGTGGTATAAATCATCGAGTCAGCGATATTGCGAGCTTCGATAAGTTCTTGTTTTTTCTTATCTTCATCAGCATGCAATTCAGCTTCTTTTTTCATCTTTTCGATTTCATCTTTAGAAAGACCCGAAGATGCTTCAATGCGAATACTTTGTTCTTTGTTTGTTCCTTTGTCTTTTGCTTTAACATTTAAAATTCCATTAGCATCAATATCAAATGTTACTTCAACCTGTGGAATACCACGAGGAGCCATTGGAATACCATCCAAAATAAATCGGCCCAGTGATTTGTTGTCGGCCGCCATTGGGCGCTCACCTTGTAAAACATGAATTTCTACACTTGGTTGATTGTCAGCAGCAGTAGAAAATACTTGAGATTTGGAAGTTGGGATCGTTGTATTGCGATCAATTAATTTGGTCATTACTGAGCCCATAGTTTCAATACCAAATGATAATGGAGTGACATCAAGCAACAAAACATCTTTAACATCACCTTTAAGTACACCACCTTGAACAGCAGCACCAACAGCTACTACTTCATCTGGATTTACTGAAATATTTGGCTTCTTACCAAAGAATTTCTCAACCGCCGCCAAAACCATTGGCATACGAGTCATACCACCAACCATTATCACTTCATTCAAATCAGAAACAGATAATTTGGCATCTTCAAGAGCTTTCTTTACTGGACCCAAAGTTTTTTCTACCAAGCCACCTACAAGTTCTTCCAATTTAGAACGAGTCAATTTCAAAACCAAATGTTTTGGACCGTTGGCATCAGAAGTAATAAATGGCTGGTTGATTTCACTTTCTTGAGCAGTAGATAATTCAATTTTTGCTTTTTCAGCGGCTTCTTTAATACGTTGTAATGATAGTGGATCGTTACTCAAATCAATACCTTGATCTTTTTTAAATTCATCCAAGATCCAGCGAATAATCACCTGATCAAAATCGTCACCACCAAGATGAGTGTCACCATTGGTAGAAAGAACTTGAACATTGTCTGGAGCGACTTCAAGAATGGATACATCGAATGTTCCACCACCCAAATCGTAAACTACGATTTTTTGTTCAGTCTTTTTGTCAAAACCATAAGCCAATGCGGCGGCAGTTGGTTCGTTGATAATACGCAAAACTTTTAGACCGGCAATTTCACCAGCGTCTTTAGTAGCCTGACGTTGAGAATCATCAAAATATGCTGGTACGGTAATCACCGCTTCAGTGATTTTTTCTCCCAAACGTTCTTCGGCGTCGGCTTTCATTTTTCCTAAAATCATCGCTGAGATTTCTTGCGGACTATATTCTTTTCCTTGCATTTGCACTTTCACACCTTCACCAGATTTCACAATCTTGTATGGCATGAGTTTGAGATCACGTTGTACTTCCGCGTCATTCCAATTGCGACCAATAAGACGCTTGATGGAATACAAAGTATTCTCTGGGTTAGTAACAGCTTGGCGTTTTGCAAGCATACCTACTAAACGTTCGCCACTTTTTGAAATAGCGACTATAGATGGAGTGGTGCGTGCACCTTCTTTATTTTCCAAAACTTTTGGCTGACCACCTTCGATGATGGACATACAAGAGTTGGTCGTGCCGAGATCGATTCCTAATACTTTTGACATATGTGTATATATTTACCTGTCATTCCCACGAAAGTGGGAATCCCAGAGTTATTAATTTAATTTAATTTAATTTAATTTAATAATTTTTGTCATTCTCGCGAAAGTGGGAATCCTTTTATTGAAATAATTAATCCTTTGTCATATTAGTTTTTCCAAAATAATTAAAACCTATACCCAATAAAATTAAATACAAACAGAAAATAAATATCCAATTCGGAGAAATGTAGGTAAAGCCTGGCCTATCTGGTGTTGAAAAAAAATTACGATCAACTAAATAATAAAAAAATATAACATGCGTTAATAATTCATAAAGAAAATAAGCAACCCCTAACATAATCAAACATTTTCCTAAAATTTTATTCTGTTTAAATGGTCTATTTTTCATATATCTTACACTAAAATATATTGAAAAAAATGGAAAAAGAATGCAAATTGAACCCCATGTAAATAACCAAATAAAAATTTCTGAAGTAAAAGTAGGGAATGGCAAAAAAGAAAATAGTAAAATCCAAACTGGCAAAACAGATAAATACAAAGATACAACCAACATACAAGTGCCAAGTATTTTTATTTTTTTATTTTCTAACAACATAATATATTATTTATTAACAACTTGACAAATTCGTTAAATATAGTATAATGTACTCATTACGATGAGAGGTTACCCGAAGGGTTTTGTCCCTAGGCTATACCTCTTTTTTGTTTGCCTAATTTCTCTTGTGTGTTATTTAAAAAACTCATAAAACCAGTAAATCTTCTCAACAATGATGAATACCTGTATTTGTTTGGTATAATTAATCTCCCGATTTTATCCTGTTTTTCTAAATACTCTACCAAGCAATGAAAATCGCCATCACCCGTAATAATTATCGCCTTATCAAAATTTGGGTATTCAATCATCGTATGCAAAACCAATTCAGCATCTACATTACCTTTTACATTTCCATTAGGAAGTTTCAATGTTGGTTTAAATACTATATTGTAGCCGATAGCTTGTAGGTATGTGTACAGAGATTGATGTACTGAAACTAATCCAATAAATAGAAACGCCTTTGTAACACCAAATCGGTCTGACAAATACCTACGGAACCTTCCGAAATCAAGATTCCAACCTTGTGATTGAATAGCTAAATTTACATTTTGACTGTCAATGAACGCGTAATTATTTTGTTTTAACATATTCCCCTCCTTAAGAATAAATTATTTCCCCGATCAAGCCCTCAAAAATTCAAAGGCTTTGTCTGAAAAATTATTTTGATTTCCACTTTGCAGAAATTGCGATACCGCCACGAGTGTTAAACATCACTTCTACCTCGCACTTCTTTGGCTTCACAAACTTTACAAAATCATTACCGATATCCACCGCCAGATGTTCGTGAAATACTCCGACATCACGGAAGGTTTCTAAATATAACTTCATTGATTTGGATTCCACTACATATTTATCCGGTGTGTAGGTAATCAAAATTTCAGCAAAATCTGGCTGGTGAGTCAAAGGACAACGACAAGTGAATTCGGTACAATGCAATTCTACTTCCAGATTGGCACCAGCGTGATTTGGAAATACATCCAAACTGCGTTCTGCTTTTAAATTTGATCCTTTACCAAGCTTAGTTAATTTTTCTAAATCTTCTTTATTAGTAGGCATAATTTTATTTAAATGGATTGAAACTTGTGTCTTTATCGTACACATCAATTTGTTCAGTTTTCTTTAGATATCCAACTACGGCGTAAGTCACTGGCGTCAAAACAACTTCAAACAAAGTCTTGAACATCCATTGTGCTAAAATTAAACCTCCAATAACGTCGTTTGGTATCACACCCCAAAATGCAATTACAATAAATATTAATGAATCCAAACCTTCGCCAACGATAGTAGATCCAATCGTACGCATCCACAAATGTTTGCCAGCTGTTTTTATTTTCATTTTGGCCATCACCAGCGAATTGGCAAATTGTCCAACAAGATAAGCAACGAACGATGCAACCAATAAGCGTGGTGCAAAACCCAAAATCTGTTCGAAGGCTTTTTGATTTTCAAAAAATGGTGCGGAAGGAATATGAATACTAATATAAATGGCAATCACCGCAACCAAATTACAGACAAAACCAATCCAGATAGCACGACGAGCACTGGCAAAGCCATATACCTCCGTCAAGACATCACCAATAATATAAGTTATCGGAAACAATATTACCCCAACAGGTAGAAAATAATTACCAAAGGCACCGATTTTGACGGCAATAATATTGGACACGACCAAACTGGTGACAAAAAGTGCGGTTATTAGTTGATAAAATTTTGATGTAGGCATGATATTATTTTTTGGTGATTTTAATTTCTACTTTTTTTGGTTCCGCTGGTTTTGTTTTTGGACAAGATATTTTTAATATTCCATCTTCAAAACTAGCTTCAACTTGGTCTTCTTGTACCGCAGTTGGCAAAGCAATCTGACGATAGAATGCACCACTTCGAACTTCTTTACGGTAATAATTTTTTTCCTCAATTTCGTGCTCTTTTTTATGTTCACCTTGCAATGTTAGTACTCCATTTTCAACACTTACTTTTACATCAGCAGGATTAAATCCAGCCAACGGTGTTTCTACCACTACGGCTTTATCTGTTTCATAAACATCGACAGCTGGTGTAAATGCTTTGAGTGCAGAATTTACTGCTGGCAAACGATTGAATGTGTCTTCCATTTCTGCGAATGGATCCCACATTGGACTCCAACGAATTAATGACATATGTTTTAAATTAAATATTAAATTTTATTTTGAAATTATTACTTTAGCGGCCTTGATCACTTTACTACCAGATTTATATCCACCAACCAATTCTTTAATTACTATCCCCGCTTCTTTTCCCTCAATCTCCTCCTCACCCATAGATTCGTGCAAATTCGGATCAAATTTTTCTCCAACAGTTTTTATTTCTTCTATTCCATGACTTTTCATAACATCACCAAATTGTTTCATAATGAACCCCACACCATCTATCCAATTTTTCATCTGTTTGTGTTCTTCATTATCGGCTTGCAAAACTGGGTGGTGAAAAAAAGCGGATTTAAAATTGTCATATACCGGAATAAAATCTTCCAAAATCATTCCTTTACTCATCTGTGCCCATTCACCACGTCGTTCGCTAATTTCTTTTTGTAAATTTTTATAATCCGCGAGCGCTCGTTGCCAATCTTTTTTATATTCTTCGGTTTTATCTTCATTTTCTTGGCAGTTTTTACATTTTCTGTTAAAAAATCCAGTTTTTTCTTTTGTTTCATCTTGAACTATTTCTGGAATAACCTCTTCATTATTTTCTTCTATTGGTAGTTGTTCATCAGTCATATTATTTGTTTAATAAATTTTTAACGGCCTGCAAAAGCGTAAAATTTCTTTTGTAATTGGTACGCAATGGAGATAGTAAAGTAACCAAACTATCACCAGTCTTAAACGAAATAGCGGATAACATACTTCCAAATGGATGTTCATCTCCAATAAAACATTTAATTTCTTCTGTGACTAGATTGTAAAAAGCTGGAATACAATCTTCACAGCGATCAAATACTTGAGACACATCTCCCACTATTCCCAATTCAACAAATTCTGGTTTGGAAAATAAATTGGATAATCCAGTATAATAAATAGAATGTTGGGTGAAAGCAAAAATTACTGTTTCTTGAGTAATCGCCGCCAATGATTTTGATAAATTTTTCTGAGCTTGAATTTTGTCATCCAACCCAAAAAAACTCTCCAAAATTTCTCCCTCTTTTTTGTTTAATTTCAATTTGTCCCATTCGATTTTACTCAAATAGTATTTATAACCATTTTCGGTTGGAATACGGCCCGCACTAGTGTGTGGATGGGTTAGAAAGCCTTCATCTTCAAGTTCGCGAAGTTCATTGCGAACTGTCGCTTCACTAAGCTCTAAACCAGCGTCAGACACCAAAAACTTCGACCCAATTGGTTGAGCGGTTTCAATGTATTTCTCGATAACTAAGGTTAAAAGTTGTTCCTGACGAGTATTCATATATATTTATCACTCAATCTATCCGAGTGATAATATATCAAAGGTTATCCACACTGTCAATAGTTAAAAAATAGGCTAAAAATAAAGGGTACTATAAGTTTATTACCAGTTTCTTTTTTCATATGGAATTTTTTGATATTGAGGATTTTCCATATTAGCTTGAACATCTGATATTTCCTGTGGACTCGCATTTATTTCCATTAACACTTGGATTTGAAAGGCCAAACATTTTTTTTCTTCTTCAGCCGCCTCTGACGAATCTGGTTTATTTGGCATAGGAATTTTTCCATTAATTTCTTCATATTGACTATAAAGCAAAGAATGGTAGGAATCGTGTGCTATTGAACCAGCGTACCACGTAGTTGAGGTATCTGATGTTCCAGCAGCAACATTAAAAGTAGGTACTTTTTGATTATTGTCCATACCACTATGTTGGGATTGTTGAATTTTACCTAAAAATGGCTTTGCTTGTAAAAAAGTTAACGACCGTTCTAACAAAAGAGTAATGGCTTTCTTTGTTTTAATAATAAAATCACTATCACCTTGTATTTCGATTCCTTCAAAAGATTCGATTTTTTCATTTAGTTTTAATTCAGGTTTTGTTGCGTGCGATGAGCCATCTTGACGTAATTTAATACCAATCAGACTTAACCCAAGTGATTTTAAAAAAGAACGCCTATCTATTTCACCGGTGCCTTTCTTATTTGATTCTTGCATTGCTGGCTCATTATTAAAAAATGATGGTTTTTCTGACATATTTAAAAATATATAATAATTTATTTTATATACAATTCTATCTCATTATTGTAGAACATAAAGTGAATATACGCAAAGATACTTTTAATCATATTGCATTGCAATACAGTTTTTGTTATACTTTTCATATATGTTTAAAGGAAAATTTAATAAAAATTTACTTACTGGAATACTCGCATCTTTGGCCATAAACATAGGTGGTGGTGTTGTGTTAGAGAAAAAATATCAAGAAACAGAACAAGCACGCCTTCAAGAAGATAGAGAAAGGACAAAAGATGTAATTTTTTTACCGACCACCAAAGAGGAACTGGTTCAAAATTTATTGAAACAAGCGGGAGTAGCGAATATTGAAGAAATTCAAAAAAATCCAGAATTGGCTCACAAAATAAATTTGGGGGTGTTTTTTTTACAAGTAGAATTTTTGGAAAAAAAGATTGATGCAAAACAGGCAAAAAAAGCATTTTTAAATTTACAACTACAAGAAAGGGTTTTTGCCGATTTATATGACAAAACAAAAAACCCGCTATTGGTAATTAATGAATTGCAAAACAACATTGCCGACCCTCAAATCTTTCTTGACGAAAATGACAAAATTGAAGTTAAGAAAAATTCTGGCAGTAATGACTACAAATCTGGAGAAGCATTATTATCATCATATGCACTATATGGCCAATCAAACTGTTACTCCTCTACTCGCGTATTAGTATCACTTCTAACCAGAATTTTACCAAAGCACAAAATTAAAATAAATGAATTGTCTGAACATGTCCGGGTGGTCGTCCAAGACGAAGTAAACAAATATTTAGTAGACACCGGTACACCAATTAGAAAAATAACACCAGAAGATTTGGCTGGCACAGTACTTTACGAAGATGCTCATTTAGCATTTTTAAGTGGAATTTTAAAATTACCAAACCCACATCAATATTTTGAGCTATCTGCTACCGACGATCACGATTCAAAAGACCGTAAGCACGCAAGTATTTCCGAAGATACGAAAACAAATGAATATAAAAATACCAGTATTGGAAATTATTTTGATTACACACCAACTCAAATGGAAGGAAAAAGACAGCTCAAATCTTTGACTAACCTTCCAATTCCAGAATTAGCCGATCGACAGCGAGTAAAACTCTCACCTGAACTAGAAAGTGGACAGGTAAATGATGGCAAAAAGTTAAAAACTACCAACGACCTTGGAGAAGCCAAAATTAATAATATAATAAAATCAGATACCAAATCTGAAAAAATCGAGATATTAAAAAAAGAAGCAGAAAAAAATGAAGCTACTGCGGATAAAACGGAGATTGAGGTTTCTAAAAAACCAATCCTAGAAGCAAACTATATACCGACCAATGAACAAAAAAAACAATTTTTAATATTGGAAGCAGATCCGATGATTATGGCGTTCGTCAAGGAATCTATCGAAAAACCAGAAAAAAAAGAGGAAAATACAAAAGAAATACTCTTGTGGTTGCAAAAATTGGACCGCAATGGTGTGTTACCAAAATATGCTGACCAAATTATCGATGAAAATTCAAAATTGAATGCAATTCGACCAAAAGCAGAAGACAAGAGCAACCCATATTTAATGGCAAAATTTTTGTTAGGAGATTATATAGTAAAATATTGGGAATTAAAAGATAAGATTGATGAAAAAGAATTGTTGAAAGATGCGGAAAGTTTAATACTAAATACAGTTGAAGATGCAAACGTACTTTTTGGGTCTATTCAGACAGAGGACGAAAAAAATCCAATTTCTCGTAAAAATATTTTATTAAATGAAATACCTGACATCACAAACAAAATCCTAAAAGTATTAAAGAGAACTAAAAGAGCCTATTCGATAGATTTTTCAGAACAAATTAATGATGAATCAAGAAAAATATTATGGGATATTGCAAAAATAAATCCACCGGAAGCGATTGAAATTAGTGGAAGCGATTTTAAATATTTATCTGAATTACAAAGTTTATTGGATAGCCCAAAAGCAAAGAATACTATTGTGAGATGGAGCAATCCTGCACCTGGTATGGATATTGGCCCTATCTGGAAAGCAATTGAAAATCACCAGATATATTTTAGAGATTTAAAATTTATTAACAAGATCAATACTTTACAAGATGTTAATAAGCAATTTTCAATGGTAGATAAGGAAACAAAAACAATTGTAAATGTTATTACACCAGAATTGAGAGATAAATTTGGAAAAGAATTTGTAATAGAATATTTTTTAAGAACAGCTTTGGATACCCCAAACCAACATGTTTTTGAAATATCAAATTTAAGAACAAAAAGTAAAGATTTTGATCTTCCTAAATCTGCTTTAGCAGAATTTAATGTTCAAGATTTTGAATATTTACAAAATTTAATTACTAAATTTTCTACACCATTTCGGAAAAAATTTGTACCTAAATATAATTTTAAAACAGCTAACCCAGAAAGAAATGACGATTATTTTGATTTTATCAATCGTTTTTATTTTAATATAGTTTCAAAACATATTAGACCAAATTCAATTGTAAATATTGAAACTCATATATCTAATTTCCCAAAAGAAAATATTTTGTGTCAGCAAATTAATCTTCAAAATTCTAATTTTGCAATGGTCCCACCTGAATTTCTTATTAACAACACAAATATTAATTTTGGTAATATTGGTTTAAAATCCAACCTCAATCCATTGGACTTTACACTTCAGCAAATTAAAATTAATGAATTTTTGGATAAAATATCCGATGCGGAAATGCAAGATATATTGATTGAAGATGAAAAATTAGATGCGCCTGACGAAACTTCCCTTTATACAATACATGTTAGAACTAATACGCAAGGAGAAGACCTCGGAAAATACAATTATAGGTTTGAGTTTGAATTATTGATGCACACTCAAAAACATAATCCTGATTACGATTTAATAATTGAAAATATTATTAGTAAATTAAAAACAAAAAAGATATATATTGGATACGATAATACTGGTAAAATTGGAACCATAGTTAAAAAAATAGCTCCACTTGCAGTCATTGATAAAAGTAGTTCTATAAAACGTGGAATAATACAATAAAACTATAATAAAAAATACTTAGATCAAACTAAGTATTTTTTATTTTTGCCATTAAAATTTATTTTATAGTCTGCACTTCGTGTAACAACACATTCTCCACATATATCCCACGTGCGTAGAAAATACGTTCCAATTCATTTTTAAGTTCCATTTCTACGGAATCACGCTTGGTACTGGTAATCTCTTGCAAAGCGAATTTACTAAACACCATACGTACTCGACTGCGAATTGTAGGGCGGATAATCTTCGCTACAAAATCTTCACCAATCTGCTGCCAAATACTTGGAATCTGGTGAACATCCAAACGTAATAAGATTGTCCCCTCCACTGCCACGCGTAATCCATCTTGCGTAAGCGCGGCAACTGGGATATCTCCCAACGCTTTTTCATTTTCAATACCGAACTGACGAGAAATAGTGTATTCTAAAGTTTGGACATTGAATAATTTGGCTTTCTGCCAAAATGGAATTTTCAAATGTAAACCAGGTGTTAAAACTTTTTTCAAAACACCTCTACCCAAATCGTAGACACAGGCTACATAACCAGGTGGGACAGAAATAAAAAAACCTTTCAGTACATCATCCATTACGAATGAATACATCAATTTATCAAGAGAATCTCCAGCCATATACTATTATATTAATGATGAGCACCCGCTACTTTGGCAGGCTTAGGCGAAAAAATCACACTAATTATTAAACTGATTATATCAGAAAATATCATAGAGGTCAAAATAAACAAGGCTTTGACCATTGGTAAATACCATAGGACGGCAAAAGTAAACAGTGGAAATAGAAACAAAAATACCACTTGACCACCCTGCCAATTCTTTTGGTGGCGATTTTCAAAGATGATAAAAATAAAAATATATAAAGCACAAATTCCAGACCAAATCCAATCGTGGACTTTGCCAATTTCAAACCCATAAAATAAGGTATTTATTTTACCAGGAAAATCTATCGAAGAATACAAGACTTTGGCCAGTTTTTCACCAGTAATTCCTCGAAGAAAAACTTGATAAAGCAAAACCAATACCAACAACTGGATTAACAAAGCAGAGACTTTAGCCCAAGGAGAAATGTGATTTTTTTTGATTATTTTTCTTATTTCTTCTTGCTGAGCTATCTGATCAAATCGAAAGGCTTTGGCAATTTTTAATGATTCCGCTTCTGCTTTTTCTTGTTTGGTAGAATTGTGTTCAGAAATAATGGTAAGTGGTAATAACAAAATACGCAAACCAACTGTCAACCAAATTACCGCCCACCCAAGATTGTGGTCGGTCATGTTGTTGTAAATCCAAATTAACGCATTTACTAGCGGTACAAAAAGGTAATCGTTCCAAAATAGATTTATTACTTCAATCATAATTAAGACAATTATAGCATACAAGCTAAACATTGACAAACGACCATTTTTCTGCTTAAATGTTGCCACAACAGAGTTGAATCTGTTTGGGGTGTAATAATGAGTGAAGTTATCTTGTTCCCAATTGAGTTTCAACAGAAAAGGCAGCGGTTGTTGGAACTACTACTAGAATCCGTCGTTAGATACGACGACGGAAGCATACAGATTAAAAGCGACATGGTCATCCTCTCAGCCGAGGGTTCTGGACTCATCAGCCAGATTTTGGCTCATATGATTGACCAATTGAAAGTTCCAGTCATCATTGCGGCAGGCGACGAGACCGCATTTCCGATAATCGGGTCGTTGCTTACGCTAGCATTTCACTCCCACATGACAAACCTCAAAGGTGGCACTTTGCTACTGATGAGGGAAAAAGGAGTGAGAGCCGATGCTGACGACAACGTCCTAATCATCACCGATGAAGTCAGAGTGCAGACGCTCAGCAATGTTGGACACCTAAAAAATGTCCGTAATTGCAATGTGTTGGGCGTCATCGCAGTGATTGCTCACCAAAGTGAAAACGAGAAGAGATACCTTCAGCAATCGGGGGTTAATCTGACTGCGCTCTTCACTCTAACAGAGTTAAGAACAGGCGTGCTTGACGAGTCTCGCTTTCTCTTCGCCTAACAGATGCTTGGTCTTGGCTGGACAGAACTTCGTCTGCCAAACCTCATCACAATCCCACTAGCGCGCCGCCGCAAGGCGCTGATGGAACCCGAGCGCACCTTCTCTTGCGGCAACATCAAAAACAGTCCAGATTATTCTGGACTGTTTTTGTTTTATTGCTCAAATGTAATTTTATTTCAATTGCCCCATCTCCCCACTCATAAATTTTCTCACATCCGCTACCGTACTCATCATTTGAGCTGGGAAAATAATCGTTGAATTTTTTTCCACACTAATCTCGGCCATCGTCTGTAAATTTCTGAGTTGCAATGCGATCGGATGAGCGGCGATAACATCTGCGGCATCGGCTAATTTCTGAGAAGATAAAAATTCACCTTCTGCCGCAATAATTTTGGCACGTTTTTCACGTTCTGCTTCAGCTTGTTTGGCCATCGCTCTTTGCATTCCTTCAGGTAATTCAATATCTTTAATTTCGACAATTGACACCACTACACCCCACTCTTCAGTGCGAGCATCGAGTACAGTAGCTATCTCTTTATTAATCGCTTCTCGTTCACTCAAAATTTCATCCAATTGAAATCTGCCAACAATATTGCGCACCGATGTTTGGGCTATTTGATTAATAGCCAACATTACATTTTCAATAGCCACAATACTTTTCACACCATCTACAATTTTATAATAAGCAACAGCAGAAATATCTACTGAAACATTATCTTTAGTAATAATTTTTTGAGGAGTTATCGGCATGGTCACAGTACGAAAATCAACTTTTCGAACTAAGTCAATAAACGGAATAACCCAGTTTAACCCCGGCTCCTTTATACCAACAATCTTACCTAAACGAAAAACTACCCCTTTTTCATATTGCTGAATTGTTCGCAAACCACTGATTATTACAAACAAAGCAAGACCAAAAATAAACTCGTACATAAAATTTAATAATAAGTTAATATACTTAAGATTAGACCTAATTAATCTATTTGTCAAAAACAATAATAAGCATGCCTGTTTTATTGACAAAATTGCATTTTTGCTGTACAATCAGCTAGTTAATGTAAATTTTTAATCAATCCCTATGGATCACGGCGACGTTATTGTCAGATTCGACAAAGTAACATTTTACTACGATGAAAACAAAACTCTTTTGGAAGATGCAAGTTTTTCCGTTCGTGAAAATGCCAAAGTCACTATCATGGGACAAAATGGCGCTGGGAAAAGTACAATTTTTAAAATGATTACTGGGGAATTAAAACCGGTGAAAGGCCATGTTCACCTAAGCCAGGGTGCCACTATCGCGATTGCTACTCAGGTAATGAAAAAAGAAAATTTGGAAAAATCCATTGAAGAATTTTTTGAAACTGCTTTTGACAAAAAAATGTATGATTTACCAAAACGTATTAAAAATGTTTTGGAAGTAGTTCATCTCGACGCTCCACTTGATAAAAAAATCAACAAATATTCTGGCGGTCAACAAGCTCGTTTACTTTTGGCTTATGCCTTGATCCAAGAGCCAGATATTTTATTACTCGATGAACCTACCAACAATTTGGATGTTGATGGTATTTCCCATCTCACTCGCTTTTTGATGGAATATCCAAAAACTTGTTTAGTTATTTCCCATGATGCCAATTTTTTGAACGCCTTCACTCAAGGTATTTTATATTTAGATTCATATACAAAAAAAGTAGAACAATACGTTGGTGATTACTATGAAGCACTGGGCGAAATTGAAGCCCAAATCGAACGCGAGCGTGCTAAAAATGCCCAACTAGAAAGAAGTATCCAAGATAGAAAAGATAAAATCAACTTCTTTTCCCACAAAGGTGGAAAAATGCGTAAATTGGCCAGTAAACTTCGCGATCAGGTTGAAGAAGCAGAAGAAAACAAAGTTGATGAACGCCAAGAAGACAAGACTATTACTGAATTTAATATTCCTACTCAATCCGATATTGTTGGTCCGATGGTAGAAATAAGTTCTGTCGGAGTTATGGTAAATCACGAACCAGTACGCAAATTTTTGCCTACCCCAATCGGTTTAAGAAAAAAGCAAAAATTATTGATTAGTGGACCAAACGGCATTGGCAAAAGTACTTTGTTACAAGCTTTGGCCGGTGGACTTGAAGAAGGTGCGAAAATCGGTAAAGATGTAAAAATCGGCTATTATCGCCAAGATTTTTCTGGACTTGATTTTGATAAAACCGGCTATCAATCATTGGCTGATATGATGGAAGATCCTTGGAACCAAGAAATATACTCCACTGCTTCCAGATTTTTGTTATCATCTGAAATTTTAAAAAACAAAGTTGGATCTTTGTCTGAAGGTCAAAAAGGTTTACTATGTTATGCTCAATTTGTCTTGCAAAAACCTGGTCTTTTGATTATGGACGAGCCTACCAATCATATCAATTTCCGTCATTTACCAATTATTGCCCAAGCTCTTGATGAATTTGAAGGAGCGTTAATTTTGGTAAGTCATGCTTATGAATTTGTGGATCAAATCAAAATTACCAATACATTAGAACTTGATTCGTTATAATTGTTTTAGCTAGATTCCCACTTTCGCGGGAATGACAATGGAAAAGTAGGAATGACTTTGGATAAACGGGAATGACAAAATGCTTTTAAAATATCAAAAAAGGTGTTAGAATATAAGTTGTAATTCTAACACCTTTTTATGTTACAAAAAATTCGTAGTTTTGTCCTCAAATCAGTAAATGTTAAACGATCATTGAAAATCGCCATCATTATAATTGGTCTTATTGGTCTTTTGGATTCATCTTACCTTACCTACTCCTATTTCAAAGCCAATCCGATAAATTGTTTTACCGAAGTGAAACAAGTGAATTCTTGCCAAGTTGTTGCCGACAGTATTTATTCGACAGTTTTAGGAGTGCCAATTTCACTTCTTGGAATGTGTTTTTATTTAGTAGTTATTGGTATCGGTGTCATTAGTCAAAAAAGGGATTTTACATTTTTACTAAATCTTTTGCTTCCTTTTTCTGCACTTGCCGTTTTGTTTAGTCTGCGACTCACCTATTTACAAGTATATGTCATTGGCTATATTTGTTATTATTGCTTAATTTCAGCGGCACTATCTCTGGCTTTATTAGGAATATCTTGGAAAATATACAATCAGATCAATGCTTTGGAATAATATACTAAATATAGTTAAAAACACCCGATTATCATGGGTGTTTTTTAATGTAAATTTATATAAATTATAATTCCTTTTTAACGCTTGGGAACTTTATCGTTTATTTTGGAAACAAGTTTATTTTGCGTACAATAAGTTAAAACAACATCCAAAAACAATTTTCCATATTTTGCCAATTTAATATCACCAAAACCAGAAATCTTTCGAACGTCTGCTAGGGTTTGTGGTAGATATGTAGCAAGCTCGAGTAACGTAGCATCAGAAAATATTAAATAAGCCGGTACATTTTCTTTCTGAGCAACTTCGATACGAACAAGCTTAAGTTTAAGAAACAATTCTTTTTCATATGGCAATTCCGACAATGCCATTTTTTGTTTGCTTTTAGTTATTACAAAAAATACTTTTTCTTTCCCTAACAATACATCCTTACTTTTTTCCGTTAAAGATAAAATAGGATACTCACTACCTATTTGTTTAAGATAATTAAAAGAAATTAAATCTTTAAAATAATGGAACCAATCTTCTTTGGATATATCCTTGCCGATTCCGTAGGTTTTTAATTCTTTATGACTATCACTAATTCTTTCAGATTTTGAACCTCGTAAAAAATCTACTACGTAGGTTAAACCAAACCTATTTTCCAAACGCACCACGGCTGAAAGTGCTTTCTGGGCAATCACCGTACCGTCAAACTTTTCACGAGTTGTCAGACACACATCACAATTAGCACATTGTTCTGGAGCGTCCTCGCCAAAATAATTCAGTATTGCTCGGCGTCGACAGGCGTTCGCTTCACACAAGGTCGCCATCTGAGATAATTTGTGCAACATTACTCGTGATTGCTCTGGATTGTTTTCCACCATTGCAAACCGCTTTAATTTGATAACGTCTCCCCCACTATAATATAAAATCGCCTCACTTTTTAAACCATCACGCCCCGCACGACCAGTCTCCTGATAATAGCTTTCGATGTTTTTTGGTAGGTCAGCATGAATGACAAAGCGTACGTTGGATTTATTTATACCCATGCCAAAGGCAATGGTCGCCACCATTATTTTGATTTGGTCTTTGATAAATAAATCTTGATGTTTTTGTCTTTTCTCGCTACTAAGACCAGCGTGATATGGCTTTACCAAAAAACCTGCCTTCTTTAATTTCTCAGCTATTTTCTCCGCTGAATTACGCGACAAAACATAAATTATTCCAGAATCACCACGGTGCTCTTTGAGATACTCTAAAATATTCTCATACATCTTTCGTTTTGGTTCAATCGAATAATGAATATTTGGACGATTGAAACTAGCAGTAAAAACACTTGGATTTTTTAATTTTAATTTATTCAAAATATCATCCTGTGTTAAATGGTCGGCGGTAGCAGTTAGCGCAATAATCGGAACTTTTGGAAATTCTTTTTTGAGTGAAGAAAGCATGCGATACTCTGGACGAAAATCATGCCCCCAACTGGAAATACAATGCGCCTCATCAATTGCAAACAATGATATTTTTAAACCTCGCAAAAAAACCAAAAATTGCTGGTTGTTTCCCAATAATCTTTCAGGAGAAACGTATAGCAATTTAATCTTACCCTTATTTAATTGTTCGTAAATATCAGAAATTTCTTCACTCTCCAAAGAAGAATTCATGTAAGCGGCACTGATACCATTTAGGCGTAAGGCGTCTACTTGATCTTTCATCAGCGCAATCAGAGGTGATATCACAATCGTTAGACCGTCAAACAGAAGTGCTGGAATTTGATAACATAAGGATTTTCCGCCACCTGTCGGCATCAAAACAAACGCATCACGTTTTTGCATGATGGTTTGAATGATTTCTTCTTGGTTAAAACGAAACGATTCGTAACCAAATTTATTTTTTAATACTTGAGCAGGAGTGGACATTTATTTTATTTTTGAAATTCCATTGTATATCATTCTCCACTTTTGTACCAGCGCACATCGCCACGAACAGAATGGCTCTCCTTTGCTATTCAAACAATTGGTACAACAAATAAAGTGTTTATGACAAGTTGGCAAAAGACAATTTACAAAATTTTCACTAGGAGCATGACATTTTTTACATACTCCGACTATTACATGTTTTGTAGTTGGACTATTGAACCCCATAGTTACTCGTCCATCAAACACATACAGTTTTCCAATAAAATCTTCGTCGGGGTATTTTTCCATATAGGAAACAATGCCGTTGTGCAATTGATAGACATCATTGAATCCACCTTGAACTAAAAAACCCGAAGCTTTTTCACAACGAACACCGCCAGTACAAACAGTGACGATAGTTTTATTTTTTAAGTGGGCTAGTGTCGGTAAAATTTTTGGCAAATCACGAAAATTTTCCAATGGCGGTAAAATTGAATTTTTAAAAAACCCAACCGCGTGTTCATAATCATTGCGCATGTCGATAATATAAAATTCCTTATCGCTGTGAATCCACTCGTGCAATTGTTCTGGTGATAAATATTTTCCAGTGGTAAAAGCTGGATTCACATCGTCGTCACCAAGATGGGCACTAACAATTTCCGAGCGTTCTTTAATTGCCAATTTTGGAAACGCTTTTCCCGTCCCAGGACTACGCTTGAAATTCATATCCTGAAAACGTAAATCGCTCAGCATTTCATCGACATATTTTTGGGTATTTTCACTCAAACCTTCTACCGTCCCATTAATTCCTTCGGGTGCAATAATAATACGCCCCTTAAGACCAAGCTTCTTACAAAGCTCACGTTGTCGCTGACACAATTCAGCCGGATCAACAATATTGGTATATTTGTAATATAAGAGTATTTCGTACATTTTAGTAATGTTTATTTGTTAATAATCACAATAATAGGATTATAAACTATACTAAACAAGTCTGCAATACCACTACCCAACTTTATGAGACAATTATAAAACCCACGAATTATCGTGGGTTTTATACTAGCTTAAATATAAAGATTACAACTTCCTTTTGAAATCTTCGTAACCAAAAGTTTTTACTACTTTATATTCTCCTTTTTTATCTAGGATGCCGATACTTGGCAATGGTATGCCGTTAAAAGTAGTATTCTTTACAAAAGTGTAAAGTGCCATATCGGTGAATAATAATTTTTGTCCGATTTTTAAGGGTTCATCAAATGAATAGTCGCCAAACACATCACCAGCCAAACATGAAGGCCCACCAATGCGGTAAACAAACTTTTTCTCCGTCCCTTTGGCGGCACCTATGATACCAGGTTGATATGGCATACCAAGCACATCAGGAGCATGAGTTTCCGCGGAAGCATCAATAATGACAATCTTGCCTTTGTTCTCCAAAATATCAAGCACAGTCGTCTCCAAATAACCAGCGTTTAAAACTACCCCTTCTCCTGGCTCCATGATTACCTGAACTTTGTATTTAGCTTTGAGATTTTTAACTAAACTGATAAGTAGATCAATTTTATAATCATTTCTAGTAATATGATGACCGCCACCAATATTTATCCATTTCAAATCAGCTAAATATTTTCCAAAGTCACTCTCAAATTTCTTGAGCACTTCTTCTAGTGAATCGGCGTCCTGCTCGCACAAAGCGTGAAAATGAAAACCATCTACCAAAGAAAGATCTTCACCTTTGAATTGTTCGGCCGTAACTCCAAGACGAGATTTGGCCACGCAAGGACTATATAATAATTTTGGTGACTTAGAAATCATCGGATTGATACGCAACCCAATTTGTTTTCCGGATTTTTTTACCAACGGGCCAAAAGTATGCAATTGAGAAAAAGAATTAAAAATTACGGTATCAGAATACTTAATCACCTCTTTGATATCGTGAGCAGAAAATGCTGGCGAAAAAGTGTGCACTTCTTTTTTGAAATCTTCACGACCAAGACGTGCTTCAAATACACCACTGGCACAAACTCCATCTAGATATTGACCAATCAATGGAAACGAAGCGCGCAAAGAAAATGCTTTGATGGCCAGCAATATTTTACAACCAGTTTCTTTTTTTATTTTCTTAAGCAATTTTAAATTATCCTCAAGCACACCTTCGTCAATAACATAAGCCGGAGTTTTGACATCCGCCGTTTGTTTCACTACATCTTTGAGATGTTTAAGAGTAACGTGCGATGGAAAAGTAAAATACGCCTCTGGAATTTTTTGTTCTTTTTTCATAATTATTTTTGTTCCCAATTAATCTCCGGTACGTCTTTATCAAAGACTTCTACCCAAGGTAAGCCATCGGTCATTAATGCTTTCATAAATGGATCTGGGTTCAATTGTTCAACGTTAAACACACCTGTGCCCTGCCATTCTCCTTGCAAAATCATTTTAGCGCCAGTCATTGGTGGTACACCAGCAGTGTAGGAAATACCTTGTGATTCAGTTTCTTTATAACACTGAGCATGGTCGCAAATATTATAAATATAATATGATTTTGATTCATTATTTTTATCTAAACCTTTGATAACACATCCGATGTTTGTCTTACCAGTATAATTTTTAGCTAGCGAAGCTGGGTCAGGAAGTAATTTTTCCAAAAATTTAACTGGTACCACTTTAGTGCCATTATAATCAACCGCATCAATACGAGTCATACCAACATTTTGTAAGACACGTAAATGGGTCAAATATTGTGGACCAAAAGTCATACCAAAAGTAGCAACTTTGAGAGTTGGAAAATTTTTCACCAATGATTGTAATTCTTCATGATAAATAAGATAAGTTTCCTTTGGACCAATTTCTGGATAATTGAAAGCAAAATGATAATCTGGACGTGATTCCAACGGACTGATAATTGGGGCGACATTCACCCATTGTCCATCTTTCCAAAAACGAGCTGGAGATCCGACTTCACGAATATTTATCTCTGGACTAAAATTGGTGGCAAACACATGGCCGTGATCACCCGCATTACAATCCATGATATGCAATTCATGCATTTCGTTGAAATAATTTTTGGCGGCATATGCAGTCATCGCTTGAGAAACACCTGGGTCAAAACCACAACCAAGCACGGCCAATAGACCGGCTTCTTTGAATTTATCACTCATCGCCCACTGTTCGTCATAGCGCATACGAGCCTCTTCAACTGGCTCAAAGTTAGCTGTATCCACATAGTTTACCTTTGCTTTCAAGCAAGCTTCCATCACGATCAAATCGAAATAAGGATCCACCAAATTTATCAAAATATTAGGACGATGCTTTTCCAACAACGCTACCAAATCAGTATTGTCAGTCATTGTAACTGATACCGCTTCAGTTTTTATCGTAGTTCCGGTCAATCTTTTAGCCGCCTCAGCGATAGCATCACATTTAGCGAGTGTCCGACTGGCCAAGATAATTTCATTAAAAACCTCCGGTTGCTGAGCACATTTTAGCGCGGTAACTTTGGCCACACCACCTGCACCGAGAATAAGAACTTTATTCATACATCTTTAATTTAAAAAATAATTCCCAATACCAGAATTTTACACATGTTTACTGATACTGTCAATACATTTATTATTGTCAAACTGAAAACTTTGTGATAGCATTACGCTGTATAAATAAGCAAACTATGTCCAAAAAATATATTGTAAATAAATGCGGTGGCGGCATCATGGTGCCCGCTCTTTTACCACTTTTAAAAAATGAAATCGCTAGACAGGTTCGTCTAGGATTTACGCCTGTAGTGGTGGTGTCGGCAGTCAAAGATGTAACCGATACGCTCATTGCATTTTTGAGCAATTTGTCTGCATCAAAGAAAAATAAAGCTTCAACACAAAACAATGAAGATTTTATTTTTCATTTACGAGCGATGCATCTTGAATTATTTCAAACTATCGGTGTATCTCCTGAGACCATGGTACACATATCCGATAGTATCGAAGAAACATTAACTGCCCTACTCGAAGATTTGCAGGATTTTTTGAACGACAAAACATCGATTGAATTGGAAGCAAAGATAATTGCATACGGTGAAAAACTATCCGCTATTTGTACCGCCAAGTATTTTTCTGAAGATGATTTCAAAGCCACGGCAATTTTTGCTGAAAAAATTCCTTTGCTTACCGATGAAGTTATTAAAGATGCTAATATTTTATATAAAGAATCAGAAAAAAATATTGTTCGCTTCATGAAGGGTGTAAAAACAATTCCAGTGATTGCCGGTTTTACTGGTATAACTTCCAAAGGTGTAACCACTCTACTTGGCCGCGGCGGTACGGATACAACTGCATGTTTTGTGGGAGCGGCTATCCGTGCGCAAAAAGTGGTGTTATGGAAAGACGTGGGTGCGGTATATTCCGCCGACCCAAGATTAGTGCCAGAAGCAAGTACTATCCCCTTTTTAAGTTATGATGAAATCGAAGAAGCAGGCAAGATTATTCAAGGCAAAGCCGTGCGTTATTTGCGTCAGCATAAAATTGATGCCGAGATTGCTTCTCTAAAAAATTCCAAAGACAAAACCATCGTCCGAGATACTCAAAAAACAAAACTCGGAGCGAAAATGGTAAGTTTCAAGAAAAATTTAACTTTATTTTCTTTACGCCAAGGCGAAGCGCGCGGATATGAAAGATTATTTGATGTGAGTGATCTCTGTGCGCGTTACAAAGTAAACGTTGTTTTGATATGGAATGATCCGGCTTATTTACATGTGGTCGTGGAAGATACTAGCGGTCTGCTGTCACAACTTACCAAAGATGTAAAAACAAAATTTTCTCAAATTATTATTACCGAAGTTCATATGGTAACTATCGTTGGAAGTTTTACTTGGAAAGATGTAAATATTTTTAATGAGACATTACACACGTTTGATGACAAGGCGATAATGGGAGCCTGTCCATATCCAAAATGTATGAGAATGGAAGGAATCGTGGCTTCCAAACATGACATCGCTTCATTATTAAAAGCTATGCATAAAATTTTTATTCATAAATAATTTTATATGTTTCGTGTTGGTATTATTGGAGCCACTGGAATGGTGGGTCAACGATATATTACATTGCTACAAGGGCATCCTTGGTTCAAAGTGACCTGCGTAGCGGCGTCCGCAAATTCTGCAGGTGTTTCCTATAGCGAATCGGTCAAAGGCCGTTGGCATATGACTGAGCCTATTCCCAAAGAAGTTGGTGCGCTCACGGTTATTGATGCCGCTAATATAGATCAAATTGCCAGCGCATGTGATTTTGTTTTTTGCGCTGTCGAAATGCCAGACAAAGAAAAAGTAAAACAACTAGAAGAAAGTTTGGCCACAGCTGGTTTACCAGTTATCTCCAGCGGTTCCGCTCATCGCTTCACTCCTGATGTACCAATGTTGCTACCGGAAATCAATTCCGATCATACCCAAATGATCGATATTCAACGAAAAAATCGAGGTTGGTCCAAAGGTTTTATTGCTGTGAAACCAAACTGTAGTGTGCAAAGTTTCTTAACTCCAATCTATGCTTTGCGCCAAGCTGGTTATGAGATTGATCGCTTGTCAGTCGTAACCATGCAGGCCATCTCGGGTGCTGGTTATCCAGGCGTACCGAGTCTTGATGTTGTAGACAATCTTGTGCCATTCATTGGTGGTGAGGAAGAAAAAACCGAAACTGAACCACTCAAAATTTTAGGAAAAATTAAAAAAGGAAAATTTGTTTTGGCTGACAATCTTACAATCACCGCCGCTTGCAATCGTGTACCGGTAAGCGATGGTCACACCGCTTGTGTGAGTATGTCTTTTAAAAAGAAGAAACCATCAATTGAAAAAATCTTATCTATTTGGAATGAATTTTCTTCTGTGCCACAAAAATTAAAATTACCAATGGCACCAAAACAGGCTATTATCTATTTAAACGAAGACAATCGTCCACAACCAAAAAAGGATCGTGACAGTGAACAAGGTATGGCGGTAAGTGTCGGTCGTTTGCGTGAATGTCCAGTATTTGATTATAAATTTGTCGGCTTGAGTCACAACACTATTCGCGGTGCGGCTGGTGGTGGAATTTTGAATGCAGAATTATTGGTAAAGCAAGGATATATTACAAAATAAAAATAAATTTTTAACTAAAAAATACCGCTTTTAAACGGTATTTTTTGTTTATCAAATCATTCGTGTGGTCACGCAAGTTTTCTCTTTTTAGTCCTTTTATTTTTTTGTGTTGACTGGGTGTAACACCAAATGTGGCATTAGCAAGCTCTGGATTTTCAATTTCCTACACCCGTTCATACACCACTTTGGCCAACCAACGTTTGAATGGTTCGGCTTTCGGAAGGGGGGGGTGGCAATTTGCCCCCACCCTTTGTTTAATTCTTCATATAATAAAACAACCCTGCTGTATAGGGTTATTTTATCTCAACTTCTTTATCAATCTCCAAGACAATAAACTCAATACCAACCGATTCAAGTGCAGTAGGTGGAATTTTATGAGTAGCACCAGGCATTTTCAAAATTCCCTCATGAACAGGAAAACATCTGTTTGGTTTAATTTCCTTTGCATAATCAATAGCTTCTGATAATTTCATCCAAGGTCCTGCAACCGGTAAGGCAAGAATATCGACTGGTTTACCTGGATTTGTAAATGCATCCCCTGGATAAAACAATTTATTCGCAATAAAATATCCGGTATTCTCTATTGTAGGCAAAGTTGAATATATGACAGCGTGTTCTTTACCAAAAGCTTCAATTAAAACATCTTTTAAAGTAAACTGCTGTCCGTCTTCTACAACTTCATATACAATATTTTCTTTTTCTAATAACACGCCAACACTTTTGTTTGTGATAATTTTTACACCTAAATTATTTTCTAAAATTTTTTTCAAAGAATCGATATATAAATGATCTTGGTGTTCATGAGTAATAAGCACTAGATCAATATTTTTGACATCATCCTGCGAAGTTGAGAAAGTGCCTGGATCAGTTAAAACTCTCACACCTTTTTCTTCAATCAACAAGCAACAATGTCCGAATTTAGTAATTTTCATAATCAGAATTATATACAAGAACGTGCGGCAAAATAATCAGCGGCGGTTGGTGTTGCACCATTTTTAATTTCATTTGTCCGTTTGTCGCCCAATTTATTATAAAAACATGCTTCCATAGCAGGTGTTATTTTGGTAGGAAGAATCGCAGGATCAATACCAATTTTTTCAAGCGTTTGTTCTTGGGCAGGGGTTAATAAAGAATTTTTATCAACAGCATTTGTACCGGCCTGTTTAGAAACTGGAGCTGATTGACTACTCATTCCTTTAATTAAAGGCTTAATTCCAAAAGGATCAACTACATACAAATAGGCTCCAGCCAATAATAGAATGAAGAAAATTACCCCTAAAATTATAAAAAATATTTGTAAAAATTTTTTCATAGATGTTTATCATTAAAATTAAAAAACTTTCTTCTTATTCCTAACCACAACCACTATGATCACAATGATTAATATGAGACCGATCCCTTGCAACCCCGGGCTGTCATCAAATTCACCAAATACAATAAAAAATGCTCCCAACATTATTGCTAAAATTTTCGGAATCCAGTATAAAAGCTTATTTTTCATATAAGAGTAATTTATTTACTTGTATTATATATTATAAATTTAATTTATTAAAGGACAAGTTTTTATTACAAAAGCAAAAAGCGAGGCATTAACCTCACTTCGTTGCGATCTGCTGGGTGCCTGGTACGATGTTGAAACTTGGGTGGCTGAGGCTAGCTAAGTTTAGAAAAATGTTTTCTTCTGATAATTAATACGACTGAAAACAAAGCGTTTGCAACAACCCAAGAAACCGGAAATAATACTGTTATTATATTGTATTGTGCCAAAGCCACAACACTTAATCCATGACGAAATGTTGTAATTATATAAAATGACAAAGTTTCTGAATATGGGTCATTCCATGATTTTCTGACTGTTGGTGCAAAACCAAGCATATCAATTGCTGAAAGTAAAATTATTGATAAGACTGGTTGTTTTACAATCAACCAAAGCGGAATAGCTAGTAAGGCAAGAACAAGAAATAGAACATCTACTATTTTTATGTCTTTCTTCCCATTTTTAAAACCAATAATGAAAATAAATAGTGATATTATTGCCACTGTAAGTGTAACCAAAGATCCAAGCCCAGCACCAGCGCTTACTTGTAAAGCATAAATAATCGAGGTGCTGATAACCCAAATAAGCCAAGAAAAGATATGCGGTCTTGTTTTACCTTTTAACAAATCACTTACGTACGGAGCATACCCGACAAAAGTTAATAAGACAGCAATAATACCAATTATATTTTTTATATTTTGAAATTCCATTTAATTATTTTATACAAAATAATTATATAACAAAACCACCCTATTGAACAGAGTGGTTTATATTGTGCGGTGTGTGATTGACGGTATTTGAACTGAAACCAATCCGCGCAGTTACATAAATTTGTCCGCTAAATTGGTAGGTTTGTATGATTTAAAGTATTTCAGTACATCGTCAAGATTGTCACTTACATAAACAACATCCTCAAATTTTATCTTGGAGAATTCCTTTTTTTGAAGTTCGTTAAAAAACAAAATGAGAGTTTTATAAAAATTATTATGATTGTAAAGCGCTATCGGCTTATCAAAAAGTTTATTTACTTTACCTCCAACCACTGTTATCAATTCCTCAATTGTTCCATACCCACCAGGAAGTATTAGGACAGCATCAGCATCAGTAAAAATTTTATCTTTACGCTCGCTGATAGTATTTAATGTATATGCTTCATCAAGTTTTGTATATGCCACATAACCCTTAGTTACTCGCATTAAATCTTTTGACATCACTCCGACGAGATAATTTCCACCCGCATTTTTATATGATTCGGCGAGTTTTAACATCATGCCGTAGGCTGTACCACCGTAAATGATCCCGTGGTTTTCATGTGCCAATTTCTTTGCAACAGCGTCTGTCAAATCAATATATTCCTGCCCTACATACAACGATGACGTTAATGTGATTGCGATTTTCATATTAATTTTTAATTTGTAACATCTAAAATTGTATATTTTTAAAATTAAGTAGTCAACCAATGTTTTTCACATTATAACTATAAAATTTTTCTAATAGAAGCAAAAAGTGAGTGTTTAAATCACTTCGTTGCGAACGGCGGAAAGGGTGAGACGATGTTGGAATATGGACAGTTAGTTTTGGTAATCTGGTAATTCAATCGGGTCGCCTGTAATAATTTCCGAAAGTCGTTCTCTTGGAATGATTCTAACACTGACCTTTTCTTGTCCATGTTTGTATGCTTTAGCTAAACGATGTAAGCCGTCCAAAACAAGCCATTTGCCTTTGTTTTCTAAAATATCAATAGAGTACAAAAGGTCAGCCTTTTCCATTTTTATTTGTTCATTCTTACTACTCTCATTTTGGCGTATAACGTCCCAAGGTGTTATTGTCCAACGCTCTCCACTATCATTTGGCCACCAAGGTGCGTCGAAATGCCAAATTAAATCTTTAATATCCATTTCAATGACAGGCAATTCTAATGACCATATTTTTTCCTCATCCCAATTACCAAAATCTAAACCGACACTACTCCAATTATAACTTTTAGCTGACATATTATTTTAACTAATCATAATATATTATATCATTGATTGGCATTCATTCAACCACTTTTCCATTTTGAACAAGTAAATATTTGGTAGCTTTATCAATTTGCTTATTAAAATTCTCGTCAGTATTAACGGTTATAAAACCAAACTTTTTTGCCTCTCTCTCAAAATATTTACTATATTCTGAAACCATTTTACCAACTTTTACAAAAGTTTCTTGTTTTTTTGTTAAAACCAAAAGCCAATCATTTGGAGTTGTGCTTTTACGGACATCTTTCGCAAATTTATCAGCATTAAATTTTGTGAGAAAAACAACTTTTATATTTTGTTTACCATGTTTTTTTATCATTTTTTGAACAAAATCTGGAACAATGTGGTAGCCCTCAATAATATAGTCATTGCCGTCGGAAATTTCACAGGCAATAACAACATCAATCGCCGTATGAACTGCTTTAGCCTGTTTATTTAATACGCTAACTATCTTTGCTGGTGAGTAGGTATTATAAAAAACATCGTTATTTCTTGAGTTGCCTTTCGTTCGACGCAAACAAGTGTACGGAAATTTCTTTGCCCAATTCTCTTTGGCTGTTAATGTTTGAGTTATTGAATCAAGGGTATCACAAGATATCCAAGGAATTTTTGTTTTCTTAGACATTTTTTTAGCAAGTGTTGTTTTTCCACATCGAGGTGGTGCACCAATTAGATATATCATAATTTTATTCAATAAGTATAACTATTATACATCAAAATATCATAAATAAGCTACTCATTTAAAAATTATTATAAAAACTTTACTTTGGAACGCTCAAATGAGAAACAAAAAAATCGCTAGTCTTAGCTTTAGAGAACCATATACAAGGCTCTCTAAAATTGAAGACAAAAGCAATTTTTTATCAATGCGGTGTGTGATTGACGGTATCAGAACTAACTGGAACACGGATTACTTTTGATTTTATTTTCTATAAATAATCTTTTTGTCTCTAGGTATACCAAGATTAAAACGCGATATAAATTTTCTCTTCAGGTCATCTGACTGTTCTACATCATCAAAATAATGCTTGACCACCATTTTAAAGGGGTAGAGCAGAACCAATGTACGGTCTGATTGTTACTTCTATCATATATTTTTATAGTAATTACATATCATATTTAAGGATACACCAAAATAAAAAAGCAGTCCATTTTGACTGCTTTCGCGGGATGCCTGGAACGATGTTGAAACTTTTATATCTACTTTGTAGCGACCACCATCATATCTTCCGAATCTTCATCGTACAGCGATTTATCCCAATCGCCATATACTTCTACTTTTGAAAAACCTACTTTTAAACACATCTGTTCAAACTCATCTCTGGTATAAACTCTTACTGAATAATCACGACTCACCTCTTTCCCGTCCGCTTCTTTGATTATCCAAATACCTTCAATTCTTTTAGTGAACGAATCGTATTTATCTATAATACGAAGCTGTTTTCCGGTTGCAAGATTTCTTGTTTCATCTTCTCTGTATTTGCCATTAATTATGCGCGGAATGTTTACATCTGTATGCATTAAAAATTTACCGCCCTCTTTAAGCGCATTATAAAAATTAATTAAAACTTTTTCATTTTCTTCGTCTGTTTCAAAAAACCCAAAAGAATAAAACATGTTTATAACCGCATCAAACTTTTTGTTGTAATCAATATCAAGCATATTTAATTTCTTGAAATCAACCATTACATTTTGTTTCGTAGCAGACTCTATGGCCTTTCCTAAATGAACAGAATTAATATCACAACCAGTAACATTGAAACCACGCTTAGCCAATTCAATACTATGTCTTCCATAACCACAAGGAACATCAATAATGGAATTGCCTGTTTGTAAATCTAATAACCCTACAATGCCATCTACCTCGGTAATGGTTCTTTCTTGCAAAGACTGTTTTTTACCAATCAAATAACCTTCTTTAGAGTTATCTCCTTCCAAATAAAAATCACCAAAAAATCCGTGTTCTTCTTCCCACCAATTTATTTTTTGTTGTTTTTGATTAGTCATATAAAAATTATTTACCTAACTATAGTATAATAAAATAACCCCGTTGTATAGGGGTTATTTTTTGTGCGGTGTGTGATTCACGTTATCAGAACTAACAATTTGTAAATTATTCTCTCAATGACTGACTTTCAATTCTAAACAACTTATCTTCTTGAGAAAGTTTTACAACAAAATATTCATCATAATTCAATTCGGTTGGAAGCTTATCCTTTAGAATAGAAGCCACAAATTGTATACCATTTTTATTTACAAAGTCGGTAATTTTTACTAACTGATTATCGTGCATTAGCTCTTTTTTGTCGTTTAACAAAAAATGTAGGCAAGAAATATTTTCTTCATCAGCGAAAAGTGTATATGCGAGATCAAAACAAGAAATCTCACCCTGTTTTTTACCAGAACTAAAATTAGTATTGAAAGCACTAAATTTGTACAATCGTTGATTATTTTTATTAGAAACAACATCATACTTCACAGCGTATCTTTCGCCATATAGCACCTCTGAAATAAAGGAAAAATGTTTATTAAATTTATTTAATTGATTTTTTACAGTCAAACCAAAGTCATCAGAAAATATCTCGTCATCAATTTCCTTTAGCTGTTCACTATATCCTGCTATGTCATTTTCAACCTCGCTTATTTGCTTGATAATACTTTCGTATTCCCCCTTTTTTCTAAATCTTTCGTTTAATTCAAAAACAATGTTTTGTAGTTCATCGAACGAATCACTTTTGGATATCAACAAAGACAGAGAGGTCTCATCTTGTAGTTGTTTTTGCAGTAAAATTTGTTTATCTTTTATGCCTTTTTCCAAAACCGGCAGCTCTTTTTTAATAAATTTTACTTTTTCAAAAATCATTTGATTGTGGTATTTTACCAAATCATCAAAGGTTTTTTGTATACCACTAATCTGATCAGTGGCCTGCTGATAAATTGTTCGCAGTTGTTGTAAGTCAATCTCTGATTTTCTCGCATTTAATTCAAGCTCAGCTTCAACAATAATATCCTTTCTAATTGTAAGTTGGCTAATTTCTGAGCTCGTTCTATTGATCTGATATTTTGTTTTATTTAATTTATCTAAATCAGCTTCAAAATTTTTATTTAAATTAAAACTATTTTTTTTCTTATCTAAATCTTCTATCTCGGAATTGATTAATGCCAACGCGGTTTCATATGCAGTTTTTGTTTGTAATCTTTCAAGCCTACCCTTATAAGCAGTTTCTCGTTTCAACTTTTCTAAAATTTCTTGTTTAGAATTTCCTTTATCAAATTCGCAACCAAATAAAAATAAATACAATGTTTCATATTCAGCGTCCGAAGTATATTTATCTAAAGTCCTTAAAGTATTGTTAATGCTTTCATCTTTATAGCGTATATTGTGGGATATTATCTGTCTGAATGTTGGTTTTTCTGAATGATGTTCAGGAAACATTAGCTGCAAGAGCTTAATTTCAAACTCATCTTCTGTATAATTTTCATTATCAATTTTCAATATCTTTCTTTTACGGGATAAAAAATTCCTCTCAATTTTAATTTCATTAGAACTTTCATCTTCTAAATCTTTTTTTAATGTGAGAGTAACAACAGCCTCATCATTTATTAGATAATTTTTAACCAATGAATACACGTCCTTTTTTGACTCGGGATCTATATAAATAGCTTTTGAGTCAGCACCTAAGCAAAAATCAATTAATTTTAAAACTGTTGTTTTACCAACATTATTACCTGTCATTTTTTCGACACCGCTAGGCGTTTCGTCAACAATCAAATTAATACCTTTACGAAAAAGTATTTCACGAATAACTTTATGATTGTTTGATATAACTAATGATTTTAAGAACATAGCTCTACTTCTCCTTTATTGTTTAAAATCGCTACATTTAATATAAACAACCAATCTAAACATAGAATAAAAACAGGGAATGTTATGTTGATTTTTTGTTTTACATTTTGATATAAATCCAATAAATTTTGCTTTGTATCTACTTGTAACTCTTTTAAAACAAAAGCTCCATTATAATAAATACAGTGTTCTGGGTGTATGTTGTCAGGAAGTAACATACTTGTAATCATTAGGGTTTTCAAAAATTTTACATCGAATAAATGCATCAACCACAATAATGTTCACACAAAGTTCTAACTCCTCAATTGGAATTGAGACGAAATTTGCACTTTTAATAATTTTATCTTTAATATTATCGACTATTAATAAAAACAATTCATCATCGGTGTTGTCTTTTAAATTCCTAACATACTCCATTCTTATTCTGTTTAATACGGAGGCACTCACGTTAACGCCGTTTGCATCAAATTGCTCATATTTTTTATCAACCCTAGCGTGATGAATGCTGTAATCATCAATTATATTCTTTGTTGACGCTAACCTATTAAAAGAGATTTTACGTTCAATCTCAAAACTATTTACCGTTATTGGCTGATCATTCTTATTTAAATCATCTTTCGATAACACATTAATAACGGTTGCCAAATTTGAGTCTAATTTCACCATGTCAACATCAACGCCTAACTCTGCTTTAATAAAATCATAAATGTCTTTTTGTTTGTTAACTTCTAATGATAATATCAAACGTAATATAGAAGTAATGTCAAAAATATCTTTTGAAGGATCAAAAACTAAGTCATTTGGATTATTGTATGTCTTTTTCTTTAATTCACTTGCATCTTTAGAAATTGAAATAAATTGAAAATTGTATCCTTTGTATTCTTTAATTGCATCGCTACTTAAGGCGGACTCTACCTTTTCTTTCGTGCAAGTCGCCGACACCTGTATGACAATTTTATTTAAATCACACGCTAAATCAATCGCTTCTGCGTTCTGTTTTTTTGTGTTTAAATTTTCAAGATTCCAACAAAATAATCTATTAAAAAAATCACGATAAAAATTTTCTGAATGTAAATTCAAATCTAAAATATTTAACTTACCCTTCAATTCAATACTTGTAGCAAGGGTCGCCAATTTTTCTTCAATATAGTTAAAATAGGCTGTTCGCTTCATTTTATTCTTTTACCATTAACAAAGTTTCTACGTTATTAATTATACACGAAAAAACAAAAAAATACAAAATATACCCTATACAATATATTTATGCTAAAGCAAAAAGTGAGTGTTTAAACTCACTTCGTTGCGAACTGCGGAGAGAGAGGGATTTGAACCCTCGATACCTTGCGGTATACCGCCTTTCCAAGGCGGCGCACTCGGCCACTATGCGACCTCTCCAATATTTTTTTGTCGTTTAATACTATCAAACACCAACCACAAAGTCAATCCGACAAAGATTGCAATCATCCCCCATTGTGCGGGAGTCAATAGCCAATACCGAGCATCTGCTTGATTTACGTCTGTTGCTCTCAGAAAATCCAACCAAAAGCGAACAAAAGCGTATGATATAAATGACAATTGTGTCACCAACCCCCAACGAGTTTTTACCAACTTCCTAAATAATAGAGCAAATACAATAAATAAAAACCAGGCTAACAGTGAATCAAATAACCCTAAATCAAAACGTGATCCTGCTGGAAAATTCACGGCCAAAAATGAATTAGTCAATTTACCAGGATGATCATGAATCATAAAACAACCAATACGCCCAATCGCCCACCCCAACCACAAACAAATTGTCATTACATCAAAATATGGCCATAATTCTTTCAGAGTAAAATTCTTGATTTTGGCAAAAATATAAATCGCAAATATTGCACCTACAAATCCACCAAGTGATGACGCACCCCCTTGCCAAAAATAAACAATTTCCGATGGATGCAGCAAATAATATTCTGGTGCATAAAAAATAACATGAAAAACTCTCGCCATTAATAATCCGCCAATTATACTCCAAACCCCTAAATCCAAAATTACTTGATCAGCCAGAAAATAGCGACGAGAAATTTTATATGCCAACATTAAAGCCGCTAAAATTCCTAGCGACACAAATAACCCCCACACTTGAACAGTAAGCGGACCAATTGCAAACGCGTTAGCTTGGAAATAAGGAATCATTTTATTTAATATATTTTATAACATCTTCTGGGCGATCGGTCACTTTAACCAAATCTTGATCATTTAAACCGATCGTTTTAAATTCATGGAATAATAAATGGAAATATTCTATCATTGGTTTCCAAAAATCACTACCAACTAAAATGACCGGCACTAATGGAATCTTTTTTGTTTCCATCAATGTTAACAACTCAAAAAGTTGATGCAGAGTACCAAAACCGCCTGGAAAAAATACAAAAGCTTTGGATGGTGAAGTTATAATTAATTTCCTTACAAACGGAAAGAAAAATCCAGTAGATTTTGTCACATAATTATTGATGCGCTCCCCATTTTCCCAACGCATATTGATACCAACACTTTCTCCACCCGCTTCAAATGCCCCTTTATTGGCCGCCTCCATGATGCCAGGACCACCGCCGGTAATTGTAGTAAAACCATTTTGTGCTAATAATTTTCCAACTTCATAAGCAGAATTGTAATATGAAGACCCAGGTAGAATACTTTTTGTTCCAAAAACCGTAACATCATTTTTTAATTTTGTTAAAAATTCAAAACCATCCACCAGCTCGGCCATGATTCTAAACACGCGCCAATCCGGACCACCCTGACAAAAAATATTACTTTCTGCGATTGAACATCCGTCTGGTAAATCTTTGGTGTCTTTAATAAAATCATAGGCTTCTTGAGCAGTATCCACAACTCGCCAACTATCAATAATATCTAATGGAATGGAATGAGCAATTCCGCTACTATTTTTGCGTAAAAAATTCAATAATGGTTCCCAAAATTCTTTACCAACCAAAACTACTGGCACTTTTTGCATAAAGCCGAGCTCCATAAAATCCACTACTTCAAAAAATTCATCCATTGTACCAAATCCACCTGGGAAAAATACAAATGCATCAGCTGGCGAAGTTAACATTACTTTACGAGTAAAGAAGTAAAAGAAACCAACCGATTCTTTTACATAAGGATTTATACGCTGTTCGAACGGAAGTTGGATGTTTATACCAACCGTAACTCCTCCCGCTTCAAACGCCCCTTTATTGGCCGCCTCCATGATGCCAGGGCCACCACCGGTAATGGTGGTGAAACCATTTTTACCTAACAAATATCCAAAGTCTTCAGCTAAACGATAATAATGTCCATTTTTTGGTAACCGTGCGGAACCCAAAATCGTAACTTCCTTTTTAAATTTACTCAAAAATTGATAGCCATCGATAAATTCACTAATAATTCGAAAAATTCTCCAACTATCGCGAAAGTTAATCGCCTCACCAGCCGTAGTAAAATTTTGTGGTGGCAAAGTTCTGCCCGGAGTCGAATTGGCAGACTCTGAAACCTGAGGAATATCTATTACTGGTGATTTTTTTGGCATAAATTATTTTTTAA
>Ga0208373_1000436_pt1 | contig 72443 bp, 81 predicted proteins | sample RifOxyC2_FD_184036 | JGI IMG/M metagenome (GOLD analysis project Ga0208373, IMG submission 184036) | Soil microbial communities from Rifle, Colorado - Rifle Oxygen_injection C2 (SPAdes) | ecosystem: Environmental > Terrestrial > Deep subsurface > Rock core/Sediment | place: Rifle, Colorado...
TCGCCGCAGTGGGGCAGGGAGCAATCGGGACGGCAGGGGGCATCGGGCAGATTGGAATTGAGGGGGCCGCTGTCACACTCCTCACCCAGATTGGGAATGTCGTTGCCGCACTCACGGTGGAGGAAACGGCAGGTCGAGGTGCAGCCGTACGGCAGGGAGGCGTTGTGGAGGGAAGGTTCGCACTGTTCACCCAATGCACGCTGGACAGTGGAGTCGCCGCAGCGGCCCTGCTCGAAGAGACAGTGCGAGGAGCAGCCGTCACCGTTAGAGAGGTTGCCATCATCACACTCCTCTCCGACATCGCGCAGGCCGTCGCCGCAGAGGAGGGCAGCGGCGGCGACGGAGAAGGATTCGATGCGGCAGCCGCGATCACAGCCATCCCCATCGGCGCTATTGCCGTCGTCACACTGCTCGGTCTTCGCCCTCCGGCCGTCGCCGCAGGAAGAGAGGGGTGCGGTCTGCTCCCACTGGCAGAGGGTGGAACAGCCGTCGCTGTTGAAGAGGTTGCCGTCGTCGCACTGTTCGCCCCATTCGATGATGGAGTTGCCGCAGCGGTTGAGGCCCTCCCAGCGGCACCAGGCATCGCAGCCGTCACCGGAACCGGTGTTGCCGTCGTCGCACTCCTCTCCGGCATCGAGCAGGCCGTCACCGCAGAGCGGGCCGCCGAGGATCTGCTCTGTGCGGCAGAAGCGGCTGCAGCCGTCTCCGTCACGCGTGTTCCCGTCGTCACACTGTTCAGGCGGTTCAATGATGTTGTTGGCGCAACGCTCGAGACCCTCCCAGCGGCAGAGGACGGAACAGTAGTCACCGTTCCGGGGGTTGCCGTCGTCGCACTCCTCCCCGGGATCGAGGAAGCCGTCACCGCAGCGGGGAGCCAGAGTGGCTTCATGTCGGCAGAAGCGGCTGCAGCCGTCACCGTCATCCCAGTTACCATCGTCACACTGTTCGCCCAGATCAAGCACATCATTGCCGCACCACAGGCCTGTCTCGATGCGGCAGAGATCATCGCAGCCATCGCCGTCATCCCAGTTACTGTCGTCACACTCTTCCCCGGCATCGAGGAGGCCGTTGCCGCAACCGGGAGCGGTAGAGGAGGTGGAAGTGGCGCTGCTCTGCACGATGATGATGGAGGAGGAGGATCCGCCGATGCAGCGTGCGCAGGGGGGTTCGGCGAGCTCCTCGCAGAGAAGGCCATACGAGGCGCAGACACTGTCGCCGTTGGGATCGTACGGGCCGGCACAGAGGTCGCCCGAGCACACTACGGAGGAATATGAGGAACTGCTGCTTGGGTTGGGAGGCACGCAACGGCATGTGCTGGCATTGCAGACAAGACCATAGAAGAAGCACTTGTCATAGCCGAGACTCGGCTCGCACTGGCTGTCTTCTGCAGGGTCGAGCACGCCATTGCCACAGCTGGCTACGGAGGAGGAACGGGAAGAGGACCGGGAGGAACTTCTGGAGGATGTGCCGATGGAGCTCTGGATGGGGATACTGGAGGCATGGCTCTGCGCGCTGCTCGCGAAACTGCCCATACTGCTCACACCGGAGAAGCTACTGCTCCGTGAACTGCTACTGGCCCCTGCGGAGCTGACTCCGCTGCTCCCACCGCCGGAGCTGCTGCTGAAGGCATGGCTGCTCGATCCGCCGGAACCACCGGATGAGCCACCCGATCCACCACCACTGCTTCCTCCTCCACTCGAACCTCCGCCGCTGGAACCACCGCCGATGGAACCACCGCCACTTGAGCCACCACCACTAGAACCACCGCCGCTGGAACCACCTCCGCTCGATCCACCACCACTGCTTCCTCCGCCACTCGTAGTCCCGCCACCACTCGTGCTTCCTCCGCCACTCGATCCACCGCCACTGGTACTCCCGCCGCCACTCGTGCTTCCTCCTCCGCTCGTGGAAGAACCTCCAGATGGTGTATTGTGACTCGTTGAAGAGCCACCGCCACTGGTACTCCCGCCGCCACTCGTGCTTCCTCCTCCGCTCGTGGAAGAACCTCCAGATGGTGTATTGTGGCTCGTTGAAGAGCCACCGCCACTGGTCGCACTGCCGCCCGATCCGCCCGAGCTCCCCCATCCCCCGGCCCCGGACACGGGACACACGGGAACGCCGCCGTGCCCTCCTCCAGGGGCGTCTTTGCCGCATTCGTCCCTCGTCAGGCAGTGTCCATAACTCGCGTCCTTGGGGATGCAGCAGATGGTGTCGCCGGGATTGCTGGGCTGGCTTGCCAGAATCCCGCCTTGGTAGGCTCCCGCGCAATCGCCGTAGGTATTGCATGTTCCACCGTTCCCACTCAAAGAACTGCATACTCCGGTCCACTGACCGCTGACATAGCGCGGACGGCAGGCACCGCCTCCACAAGCCGAATCAAGCCATGCCCTCACCGGTCCCTGAGGAGGATACGGATTGCACGCTTCTCCCGCGGCAACCAACCGGGATGGCGCAGGCGCATGCGAGCCGAAGAACGCAAGGAGGGAGGAGAGGATAGTCCACGGTCTTGCCGAGGACACGAGTGATGCATCGGCCACCATAGCACGCCCCGTACCGTCCGGGCCTTGTGCCATGACGGAGGAAGAGGAAGTCTCATCGTCTTCTTCGGGCACTTGGCCCACGTCCTCTTCGGTGGACGGCATGGAGCAGCGGGGGAGCTTGCAGTTCGTGTGGCAGCCGGTGTCGTCGAAGGAGCCGTCGTCCGTGTTGCAGCGATGTCCCCGGTCGTCCTCCCTGGACCACGCCGGCGCCGCGGGATCGGTCTGCACCGGCCCCGTGCACATGCGGATGCTGGTGCGCTCCCAGTTCACGGGATCGCCCTCGTCGCACTCCTCGCCGTAATCCCGGAGACCGTTGCCGCACGGGCATTGCGCGTCGCATGCCTGGACACAATCGAACGGGACCATGCACATGTCGTACGGACTGTCCGAAGGAGGATCACACGTCCGCGTCTCGCAGTCGCAGCCGCACTCCACCATCACTCCGCACCCCGGTCCGCCGTCGGGTCCGTACCCGTTCAGGCAGAAAGGTGCTCCGTAGTCCTGACAGCACTCGCTGCCTTCCGTGCAGGACTCACCCATGACCAGGCATTCCAGACTATCCGCGCGCAGATTGCCTGGTGCGGAATCCCGGGGAAGGACGCCGAAGATCACCGTCACAGAGACCATGACGACGAGGGCGATCCCGCCGACGGTCCGCTGCCTGAATTGCGGAAATAGCACCATCTTCTTTGGCGCACTGTACCATGGAACAAGGTCCGTCCGACGCCGCGAAAACTTGCGAATCAATCCTTCGTGTTGTCTAGTAGTTTCTCTGTTCCTCCGCATCCATGCGAAGCCCGCAGCTGCTCTCGCAGCCGTCACGGCGATAGGGATAGGCGCAGTCTCGTCCGGGGCCGGGCCTCGGCGCGGAGCACAAATGTCCCGCAGTCGCCTTCAAGGAACGTGAGTCTCATCGTATCCTCCCGCTCATCTGGTGGAGGTTGCGATCCTGGTGGGGACCGTGGTACGCGAAGCGGCGGCGACATGACGCCGCAGGACCTGCTCGCACTCCCGCGATTCCGGGCGTACGCTCGCCTGCTCATCGACGGGATGCCCAGCCGGCCGTTCTCGCTGGAGACCCTCCCGCCGCGAGCGAGCGAACACGCCGACCGGTCGGCCGTCATCCGCCGCACGTCGCGGCACCGGTACAATCGCCCCGCGGCTCTCGTCGAAGATGAGATCCGCAACGCTCTTACCTCCCCCCTATGATCCCAGTGCCCCAGCAGCCGCCATCCGTCGAAGACCTCCATGAGCTCTACCTCCGCCTGAAGGCCAAGGTGGAAAGCATGGAGGGCACCGTCCGCCAGCTCCTCGCTGAGCGCACGCGCGACGCCCTGCCACATCCCACGTGGCGGGACGTGGAAGCCCTCAAGAAAGACATCGTGCGTCTGGAACAGACGTTCTCAAATCGCCATGGGCCGCCGCGTCCCCTGCCCGGTGGCAAGAAGGCGATCTAAGGTGCGCCAACATCAGCCTGCCCGCCCCCTTGCGCAATCCTCCGAATTGTGGCATTGTGCTCTTGGTGTTCTTTCAACACCACCGGCAAGGTTCTCTTGAACGAGGCAAGCCTCCTGCGCACGCTCTCCCTTCCCCTGCGCGTAGCACGCTTGCCTCACCTCCGAGTGCAGAGCCCGCCGCCCACGGACTTGGGCGTTCCTGAACAGGAAAAGGGTTCGATTATGGACACTCCGATCGTGTTCGCTCCACCGCGCGTCTACGACGCCACTGCCGTCCTCGGATTCGGCACGCCGAGTCCCGAGGCCAAGCCAGGGGAAATCCTCCTCCGCTACGGCGGATGGAGCCTCCGGGATTTGCGCGACAAGTGCGACCTGATGCACCGCCAAGACTGGTACGCCAGGTGCCCGTGGGCGAGCGACAAGTTGCCCTCCGGGCTCTACGCCCTGCGCCTCCCCGTCCCCAACAGCAACCGCAAGACCTTCAACGAGCAGAAGGCTCTCCTCCTACCCGGAGAAGAACCCGCCCCCGTCGTCCTCGCGGCCTCCGCGATGCTCACCCACCTCATCTCGACGGGCGAGCGCCTCCTTGCGGGCCAGTGGCTCCGCTGCAAAGAGCAGACGGCCGACGGCTACCGCGTCGCGCTCGGCTGGCACGACGGTCGGCTGAACGTCAACCGCTACTGGTACGACTACCCGGACGGCTTCGTCTGGTTGGCGTCCGCTCGGCGACTTCCCGAGCCTTGCCCTTCGAGTCCTTGAATTCCTTGAATCCTTGAGACTCGAACCTTGACCGCTCCAGAGTTCACCTCCGGAGCGGTTTTCTTGAACTCTTCTTCCAACTCGTTGCACGGCCCGGCGACAGGAGTACGGTCGGGCGTGCGCCTGTTCATGGAGAGCCTTGCCACTGTTGTCCGGCAAAACGATGTGGAGACGATGCTCCAAAACGCACGCCTCACCCGCGACTGGCCGGACAGGGAGGAGAAGAGCAAAGAGGCGTCGCGGCAAGTTCGCATGGCCATGTATGAACGCGCGCTCGGGGGAATCCCCGAAGACGTGGCACGGGAGATCCTCGACATCCTCCGGCCGTGCTGCCCCGACCTCTTCGCATCTCCGTCACCGCCGCCGAACGAGTGGCAGTCCCCAGGGGAGAAGTGACTCCGTCGCACTTTGCGGCAGCGGGCCGTCGTCTGTGCTAGCGTCACTGCTCGCCCACCCGCCCCCGGTCACCGATGTATGCGGAGCATCCACGCGAACCCGGCTTCTACGTTGACCTTGAGAAGGCCAGGGACGGCAATCTGCACATTCATCTGAACCCAAACGGCCGGCGGCACTTTTCGACAATCCGGGAGGAGAGGGACGCCTACGGGCTTCACGCCGCCTTGTGTGCTCTCCTGGAGGATCATCTGGCGAGCGGCTGGGAGATGGTTCCACCCGAGGACATCGGGGCACTGACGGCCGCGCCGATCCTCTCCGACGAAATCAGCAGGGATGACGTGGGACAGCTCACCGAGGCCGGGCGCGTATACTGGTACCCCGACTACCAGGTGCGCGATGAGATCGAGGAACTCCGGGGGCACCTGATGCTGGTTTTCCAGGGCGTCGCATGACCCATGAAGACTCCGATCACCTGGCCAACTCCATCGAAAGCCTCGCGAGCGCCGTTGAGGGCAACATGCAGGAGATGAAGGCTCTGCGTGACGCGATCGACGATCTTCGGACGGAGTACGTACATGCCATCCGCAACGCGGAGTGCCCGTACCTGGCCGAAGCCTCCAAAGTCCGCCGCCTTCTTCCGTCATTCCCGCTCGACGATGCCATAGAGGTGGGACTCTCGCCCGACCAAATCCGGCAGGCCATTGCCCAGGGCGTGACGACCGCCACGGGCCTTCGGCGCATTGAGAAGAACATCCGATCAGACGAGATCCCCGAGACCATCGCCTGTGCCCACTGCGACATCGATTCCCCCGCGTCGCTCGCGGCAGCGCTGCAGGAGGGCTGGACGCAGTTGCAGCGGGACGACGGGACGGGATGGAACTACCTGGGCGTCTGCCCGGAGTGCCGGGCGGAGGAGGATCAGGCGCCGGAAGCCGAGGCTGGGGAGGCGCAGGAGCAGAAGCGGTTGTTCGGCTAGCCGACTTCTCCTCGTTTCATCCTCTCTCTTCGGCTCTTCCCTCCCCGCGATTCGTCTTGTCCCTATGCCGCAGACTGCTTATCCTAACGAATCTTGCACACGCACGGAGGCCACCAATGGGCGGACCAGTGGGGGGCAGTGGATATCGGGTTTGTGTTCGTGTGCGTCATCTTGTTCCTGGGGTCGCGCGATGCCTTGCGGAAGTATTATCGCCGGGCTGGCGCACTCCTCCATGCCACGTGAAAGGAGGTGAGAACCATGGCGAACGGTGGTGACAAGGTACACCATCCGGCACCCGCAGGTGCCGAGGCGAAGGCTGCCCAGGCCGCGAAGAGCGGCGAGCAGTCGAAGCCGGCGTCGGCGGCCAAGCCGCAGGCGAAGTAGTCGTGCCCGGTAAATCCGGGTGACCCGAACGGCACGCACGCCGTCCGTTCGCACGCGGCACGCGACGCGTCATCCTCTTCGATCCGTCGCCTCCCGCTCCGAACCAATGCCGGCCGTGCCCCACTTCTCTCTCAGCCTTCGCTGTGAGCCTCCCATGAACCGACGTGAGTTCCTCTCGTTTCCCCGCCTCTCAGGCTCGCAGGCTCAGACACGACCCGCGCTCTCGCGTGGGGGCTTTCTTAAGATTCGGGTAAGGCTTCGCATAATCGCGAGAGTCGCTCCCGGTAATAATCGGCCCGCCGTGGGTTTCCGGCCAATGCCTCGTATTCCACAAGCCGCCGAAGGCAAACCTCGCTCTCAGGCATGATTTCGAGTACACTGCGCGCAATGCTTGCCGATTCCTCGTAGTCGTGAATCAACCAAAGCACCCATGCCTTCTTTTCCATTGCCGCTCCGTCCCGGGGGTTCTCCTCTAGCAGCGAGTTGAGAAGTCCCAGAGACTGTTCAAGTTTCGTGCAGGCCCCCAGAACGATCGCCGCCCGGAACCGTGTGGCTCTTGGCACTGGTGCGTTCTGAAGAGACGCCTCGACATATCTCTCCGCCTCTTCAAAGCGATGAAGACGCATAAGGAGTTCGGCCAAACTGGTTTCGATGGTCCGCCTCGGTTCTCGCGTCAGCCCATCCAGCAATAGTAGTCGCTTGTAGGCGTTAATTGCATCCTCCATGTATCCCAGCTCGTCACTCAACCTGGCATAAAGCTCCAGCGCCGGGAGAAGCCCCGTGCTGTGGAGCGACGCCTCAGCCGCGGATTCGCGAGCTTTCTCCTTCTTTCCTTCGGCCAGCAATTGGATTGCCCGATCCAAGTAGCCCATCCCGCTGGGGAGCTTCTGCAGCGCCGGAACGGTCTCACTGGGCTGCGACGACATCAGGGCGTTCAGCCGATCCTCCAAAACGCGGGCCGTGGGAAGGCGATGCTGAGGGTCATCAACCAGCAGTTCCATCACCAGCTCATCGAGTTCCGCAGGTATCGCGGGATTGAATTGCCTGGGGCGGGTAATGGGAGCCGACGTGAGCAGATCCTGGATTGTCGGCCTCGGCAGTCTTCCCGTAATGGCGCGATACATCACAGCACCCACGGAGAATAGGTCACTAACCGAGCCACGTTGATTGGCTTGCTGAACCTCAGGAGCCTGGTAAGCCCAAGCGCCCGCGTGCCGCGGTGTGCGTATGAGGTTATCGGTCAATCGCCGGCTCGTGCCAAAATCGGTAATCCGCAATGTCCAGCGATCTTCATCCAGCAGGAGGTTGTCGGGTTTGATATCGCCATGGGCAATTTTGTTGTTGTGCAAGTGTTCCAGGGCGTCAGCCACGTCGCGAAACCACCGGATAATGTCTTGGAATGTGACCCTCGCCCAGCGTACCTCATCCTCCATGAACACCGAGAGCGGTGGGCCGTTAACGAGATCCATTTCGACGACCCACAAGTCGCCAACATGGCCCTGCCAATGGACCCGAACGATTCCCGGGTGCTCATCGATATCCTTCACGTACTGGCCATCGGCCATGAGCACTTCTTGACCCCGGGTCGAATCCAGCGGAACTTTTACGGCCACCGGGCCCTTTGAAGGATTATCGAGGAAGGTGGCCCGCCACACCTGGCCAAACTGCCCGGTGCCCAGTAACGCCTCAAGCTGGTATCTTGAACCAAGACGTTTTCCGGGATGTAAGTAGATTGCACTCATGCCAACCTCCGGAATCTCAGAAAATGCAACATGTCGCCCCGGCGGCCGAACACGGCCTGCGCCACCACTATTCGTGATCGCGGAGGTCTGGTAACGCTCGGCCGTCCGGAAACGTGTATCGGTCTGTCCGCTGGATGCCATCCAACATCGACAGGTACGCCATCTAATGCCCATGCACACAGCAAGAGAACTTCCGGCGACTCATCGCATCCGTGCGCCGCAACGTACAGATTCGCCTGCTTTTCAACGAGTGTTTCCCCGGTCGAGAACCGCTCAAACTCGGCCAGCAATCGCGGATGGCGATTGGCGCGGTCGATCCAGGCGGCGTCCACTCGAACTAGCTTATCCTTCCACCGCTCGGCACGCGGAACCGGATACTCGGTAAGGCCGATCAATCCAACCGATCGCCCAATGGCAGCCAGGAAATTTACGCCGAGAGTGTGAACCATTGCATCTTCGTCCCTGACTCCCCAATCGACGGCGAGCATGGGAACCTCCCGATCGAGAACCTCCCCGGCTCGCCCTGGATTGAACAGGCTATCATTGAGCAGCGTTTCAAAATCCATTTGTCACGGGTTCCATTCACGGAGTACATCCGGTGACTCGCCACCATGGGCAAGAGCCTTCAGGCCCACCTTGATAAGCAAAGGTGCTGGGATGGACCGCCCACTGACGAGCGCCTCGCCCGTCGAGAGCGCCGGCAACTCGTCGATATCGTGCCGGCTCAGCATATCCGAAGCCTTCACGATAAAGTTCTGGTCGTCGGGGTTCTTCAGTCGCATGACAATCAACGTATTGCATTGACTCGTCACATCCGGATCGAGTTTGCTGGGGCGTTGGCTGATGATGCCGAACCCCACGCCGAACTTTCGTCCTTCCGATGCAATTCGCTTGATGATGTTCCGCGAAAGCGAAGGGGCGCCGGCGGGGGCAAAATTGTGCCCCTCTTCAAACACGATGAACACTGGTCGTATCGGGTCGGATTTCTCGATTGCCGCGCCCAGAATCTCCGTTGAGAGAAGCGCAACGATGACCTGCCTCGCCGAATCGCTGATCCCTTGAAGATCCACGATGATCAGACGCCCCCCTTGGTCCGCCGGCCTCCCGATCATTGCCTTGATATCCATCGGGCTTTCCATTCCCGTTGTGTAAAACGATTTGGCCTCGTTGATCAGTCTGCGGAGCCGGATTGCCACCACCGCGGCCGACCGTGCGTTCAAGGCGCTCGCCTCAGGCGGCGAGAGACCGTCCCAATTCCGCAAATCGTCCAGACGATCGGTCAACACAGCAAGCAGGGCATCTGCCGGCCGCGGAACAGGGCTTTTCTGGGTCCAGAACCTCAAGGCCGCGTCGAGTACCCGCTGCTGAGGCTCCGTTAGCCCCGGCAGGATTGCGGAGAACTCGTCCATGTCAAACTGATCGAGGGAGAGTGCGAGCTTCCTGTTCTTACCGGCGTACTTCGTGTGGAACTCCGCCAGATCGGGCGAGTACACGACGATTCCTCTGTCACGAATCTGGCAAAGGGCCGTCAGGTTGTCTCGAATCTTCTGAAGCTGGGGCCGGTCCCGTTCATCATCCGTGGTGGTCTCGGCGTTACTGAAATGGACCTGCCCTCCCTTGTAGGCACGCCCATATTCGCCATGCGGATCGAAGACGATCACCGTGGCATTGTGCAGAGCGACCATCCTCTCGATCAGCCGGCCGAGGGTAAATGACTTGCCAGCCCCGGTCATTGCCAACATGGCCACGTGTTCCGTGACCAGCTTGTTCACGTCGAGGAACACCGGCACGGCGTTGACGCCTCGTTCATAGCCTACGAGGTTTCCCAGATGAATACTGCCGGCCGGGTCAAACCGGTAGAACTCCCGCAGGAAGTCATAGTCAACTCCGATCACTTCCGAACCGGGATCGAGCGGCCGTCGCGGTATACGTGGTTGGCCGCTTTCCGGGTCTTTGTACCCGACGAGTTCCAAGGTCGCTTGAACGGTTTCGCCGGTAACGCGTGTGCCCGGGAGCAGCGTCACTTCGCTCAATCCCTCGCCGACGGCTTCGCTGAAGAGCACGTTCGACCTGGAGATCGAAACGATCCGGCCGAGAACCGGCAGAGGTTCCTGCTCCCGAGTCTCTTGATGCATGATCCGGACGAACTCGCCACGCCGGGCTGCATAGCTGTCCTTCAGCGCAACCCGTAGATGCATTGGATCCCCGGTGTTACCGATCAGTTTGCCCAAGACGCGGGCAGGTGTCGTGTCTTTCATGTCATTTCCCTTCTGGTTCCCAACCTTGCAGCCAAGCCTTATCTAGCTCGCCGCTTCGAAGCGTTTGGAACGTGGCACGTTGGTATTGTTCGAGAATGTCCTTAGGCGAAAGGTTACGGAACTGCTGCCGCCCCAGCCACAGCGGCAAGGGCACGGCGTCCGGTTGGTCAAACGGCGTTGCTTCAACCAGCTTCCCTGCCAATCTGTCCAAAGCCTCCGAATTCCATTTGTGTCCGCCCGGAATCTCCACCTGGATCGGCGCCGTACGAAGTCCGGATCGATAGTGGAAGGATACGATATCCAACTCCTTGCGGAGAATCTGTGGCTCGGTTCGCGGATCAAGCCCCAATCCCGAGTACGCGAACGCGGCCGACCTTTGTTCTGGCCACAGCACGGTTGCCATAATACGTGGGGCGCCAACCTCATCGATTGTGCGATCGGGAGCGAGTGCCGTCTGGATGATGCCCGTCCCCACCGCATCGACCAAAGCGCCCGCTTTCCCTTTGGCCAGCGATCGCAGTGGCTCGCCCATCCGCTTGGTTTGCGGGAGTCCAACAATCGTCAGCCCGGCGTTGACCCACGGCGATAGGAGCGGTCGAACCTCCTCCCAGAAAGCACCGGCTGTGTTGGCTACTTCCTGGTACTCTCGCTGAACATCATCGTCATCACTATTGGCGAATTCCTTCGGCAAGAGCAGCGTGTGATCCACGAGAATCAACCGCGGAGGGTCCGGCTCTTTGATCATTCGGTTCAGAAGCCGGAACATCATTGCGTACTGTTTCAGTCCAATCCGTTGCCGCACGTCTCCGTATGGCAAGATGTCGATTTCGCACGCGGCATCTTCCGTTCCATACGCAACCTGGCCAGCCTGAATCGTTACATCACGGCGAACCACCACTACGAGGTAAAGGTATCCGGCGTACGCCTCGACGCGATTACCCAGGGTACAAATGGCCGAGATCCGTATGGGTTCCGTGCCACGTGGAGGCAATCGACGGACAAGACCGCCGTCTTTCATTGCCTGGGCGACGCGACGGCCCACCCGGACCCCATGGGCAATCGTGTTCGACGTTCCCAGAAGACCTAGCTGCATTCTCGCAGCCAGCCTTTGTGCAAGGGGTTGGCCGTCACTCATCGACGTGTCTCCTCAATCTCTTGGCGATAACTCTGGAATCCCAGACCATCGATCCACTTGGCAAGTTCTGTACGATACCCGACTGGCCGCGCAGCTTCGGCCGCCACGTCCGGTCTTGCCAGCAGGTTCGCAACATGTTCCGGATCGGCGTTGACTCCCAGCCTAGCGCCGAGGAACTCGCAAACTTGTCCCACATCCTGGCCGGCATCGGTCGCCAAGATAGCCAGAAGGTAGGTTACCTCATCTTCGTTGAACGGAATGGCGACCTTTTCAGACTCGATCTCTGAGCGAGCGGCTACCGGCTGCTTCTTCCGGCAGAACTCGTCCAGATAATTCACCAAGTCCGCAAGCAGTTTCCGGGCTTCGCGTGGCCGCGTTGTCGGACTGGAAATCAACAACTCCGCCGTGCAGAGCCAAGCTTGTCCCGCACCGGCAAACGGCTCGTGGGCTACCAGCCATGCCACATTCGATCCCGAGAACACACCGTATTCACGCCATGCCGGGCTCGGTTCGATGCCGCTGGACGCGCCCACCGAGTAGGCCATGTCGTCCAGAACGAGCCTGGTCGTCGGCACCGGCGCAATCCGCGTTGCCGGCAGGCCGGCAAATCCACCTTCCGGCCACGGGGGGAAGATGAGGACTTGTCCGCCCTTCTCCAGCTTGCCAGATAACCAGCTTTTCGTAATGCCCGATGCCCAAACCAACCACGGGTGCGAAACGTCCGACTCGCCGCCAACGGTCACCTCGACCGCCCGGCGGACTCGCTCCAGTTTCGGATGGTCGGCATCTTCTTGCCTTACCAACAAGACTGCCGGCGTGGCACTTTCGGTACTCATCTCAGTTGTGCCTTTCTCCCAGTTGCAGCGTAATCGGGACGAGATCCTTCAACTGCCCCAACTTTTGCCAATCCAAGTTCATTGGCACCGGATTCTTGCCAAGGTCCGTCTCGTCGATGACTTTCAGGAAGAACCGGAACAGTTCCTCGTCCCCTAGCCTGCGAGGCCCTTCGCTGCGCCACTCATCGCGCAACTTGGCGGCCTCCTCCACCAACGACCGCAGTGTTGCCGCCTCCTCCAGTCGCCTCTCCGCCAGGATCGTTGCCGCTTCATCCATCAACCCCACGGCGCACCGCAACAGTTCCAGGCCCGGATCATTCGGCTCCCCTCTCTCGGACATCAACGTGTGGGCGTATTCTGACCGTGCTCCCGACAGCCGTTCGAGCCGCTCTTCCATTCTGACGGTCGACACCTCGGGGCCGGTCTTGAGCATGCTCAACAACTGCCGGGCTACGCGCAACAGCGTGGCCGTGCCGTCCTGATCGAAAGGCGATCCCCCGTGGTCTTCCCTGCGTACCAGTTCCGCGTAATCGCCGTCCACGTTATCCTGCAGGCCCTCGAGAGTCTCCTGGGCCTCTTTTAGCTCGGGCTCCAGCTTCACACGCAAAGCCTGCAAATGGTTCCGCACGAAAATGCTATCGGTAGGCCGGGCCCGTAACTCGTCGATCTGGCCCTCCACCAACTCCAACTGCGTCTTTAGCGCCTGCACCTTTTCCGTGTATTCTTTCCATTCGGCAACCCATTGCTCACAATGCTGCTTCAACAGCACAAGTCGGCCTTCGGCACCGGCGATTGTTTCTTCGGCCTTCTTCAGTTCGCGGTTAATCAAGTGATGGATTACCGTCTGGGCCGGCATGATTCCTTTCGTTGAATGTTCCAATTGCTGGTCCAACTTCGTGAGCACCAGGAGCGCATCCGCCGGAGTGTCGAGCACCATCGTCAGTAGCTGCACCGCGGTCAACTTCGCCGTGAGGTCGGTCTTAGCCAGGCTTACCTGCCGGCGAAAATCATCGACGCGCCGCTCGATCCGCTTCACGAACACCCCTAGCGCGTCCGCCCGATCGCGGAACGGAATGTCCTTGGTTCGTAAGTGCTCTTCGAGCCCCTGGACATCCTGGGCCAGTGTCTCTCCCCTCGCCGACTGCGCCGTGTCAATCTGCCGCCGCCGGAAATCAACGAACATGCCCAACGCGCTCCAACATCCCTGAGTGGCCGCTAGAACCACCGGGCCGGCCGCCGCCAGCCCCAACTGACCGCCAAGATTACGGTACGTATCCAGAATGTCCGGCTTGGTAAGCGTCTTCAGTTTGGCCTTGAGATCATCGCCGCCCGCCCTGAGTTCCTGCTGAATCCCGGTAAAACGGCTTAGCTCCGTAACCAGCGTGGCCAGGTCGCCGTCGCACCAGGCTTGGGCAGCTTCGGAGGTGCGTTCCACGTCGCTGCCTGTCAGCAGGCGGTACGTGTCGTCGGCAACATTGTGAACGACCAACCGGATCTTCTCCAGCCACTGGAGCATCTGATCGACGATCTCTCTGGGCTTCTGGCCCGAGCCGAAGAATCGCCGCGTCAACCACTCCGGGCTGCGGTTTCCGTCTTTCAACAACTCCACGAGCCGTGCCAGCCCTGCTGGCCAGCGTGGCTTCGGAGGAGTTGTCTCGTGATCCACCAACTCGGTGGTCGGCTTCAACTTGGTCGGTTTATTCACATCCAGCGACTCCAGCGCGTAATCGACGAACGGCTGCCCGAAGGAGGCAGCCGCATCGGTAAGGGTCCGCGTCGTATCGGCAGCCAGGTACAGCCACAGTTCGGCCAACTCGTCGCCCCGTGTTCGCCATCCTGCCGTGCGGAACACGGGCCGCACCACGACCCCGTCACCCACGAGTTGGTTGAATCGCTCGTTCAGCGCAAGCTTCACTCGCTCGTTGAGCCGGTACAACAGGCTTCGCGCCAGATTCGTGAGCCCGCTTTGGAGACTTGTCTCCGATTTCAGTATGAGCAAGCGTTCATCCACCTCGGCCAAGGGGAACTGGAATACCCGTTCGAGAATGGCTGGTCGATTGGTCAGGAACTGATCCAGGATGTCGCGTTGCCCGGGATCTTCGCTACTCAGCAGCACGACGATCGGACGCACGGGCTGATTATCGACGCAGAGCGACAGGAGCGTATCGCGGATGGAACTCCCGCGGTTGCCCACGACGACCCATACCTTGCTGTCGTGCGTCAAGATCAGCGAATCAGTCTTCTCGGCCTCCACGGACAGGACGACCACGTTGTTGTCGGCCGCGTGCTCCTGAGTCGGCTGAGATTCCTCCAATACACTCAGCAACCCCTGGGCAAATCGCCGCAACCGGTCGCACGGCGTCAGGCCCGCGGCGATCTCGTTCAGCCGGCGTTCTTCTTCCTCATCGTCCAGTAGCCGGAACTGAACGTCCTCCCGTTGAAGCCGCTTGTCGATCTGCCGCAGGGCCGCAAAGGACGGCCCGAAGTGCGTCGCCACGTCGGCCAGGTGCTTGGCAAACACGGGGTACAGATACTGCGCGGCCGCCCCTGTTTGAGATATGCCGTGTAAAGCCGTGACATGTAGGACGAATTGGTCCCGATCCTTCGGAAGCACGGCCCGCCCGGCACCGTCCGTCTGGTAGGCCGTCAGGTCATCTAGCAGACGAGCCAGGTCTATTTTCATGTCGCCGGCCATGACCTGGGCGCCGCCGCCCGACACGACCTGGACCCCCGCTTCCTGCTGGGCGGTCTCCAAAAGTTCCGACAGCCCCACTCGCAGCGGGTGTAACTCCGTAAAACCCTTGGACCCGCCGGCGTCCAGCACCTTGACGTTCAATAGTCGCAGCCGATCGGGTTCGGCGACGTCGCCGAGCGGCACGGGCATCTGGCCATAAAGCAGCTTCTGGGCGAGGCCGTCCGCCGGGGCGACCTGGATTCGGGCCAGCCCGTTCTCGACGAAGACTTCTTTCCCCCGCGGATCGGCATCACCGAACTCGCGAAGCAGGGATACTGGGTCTGTCTCCCCCTCGATCCATCGCCGGTGCCGGCTGTACATCACGACATTGAGCCACCCCATGTTCCGATCGACAGCCAAATAGGTGGTCGCCAGCAGGTCGCCGGCCGCAGTTCTATACTCCGGCACTGTGGGATCGGCGGCCCGCAGATGGTTGAGGAAACCCCGCAAATCGGCGACCGTGTTGCGGCCGATGGGCACGCCGTAATGCCGCCGGGCCTGCGAGGGAATCTTCTCGATCGTGCTGTAGACTGCCGGCGAACAGAGCATCAGGAAACCCAGGTTTGGCCACCGTTGCCGCTCCGTATCGCTCTTAAGCACTTCCGGAATCACGTCCAGGTAGGTGTCCTTGATCTCCTGGTATGCCTCCTGGCCGAGCACCCCGCCCGGCTTGTTGCGGATTTCTGAAACGTCTTCCACTTCCTCGACGATCACCAACAGCCGGTCGAGTCCGTGGGCCTTCATGGTTTCGACCAGCGCCTGCATCGTCTCGACTTCGTTGCCCGCCGCCGCCAGATCCGGCAGGGCACGGATGGCCTGGGCCACCGGGTTCTTGAACGTTTCCAGGTGCTCCATGACCGCCTGCAATTGCGGACTGGCCTTGTCGCGCAGGCCGATCAAGGCTGCCAGGGCAACGCGAGGAATCCATAGCGTGAACGGCAACTTGCGGCCGGCGTCCTCCACCTGGCGGATCACCCATTTGTACGAAACCATGACCGGCAGCACGCCGTCCTCGAAGTCCGGTTTCAACAGGGGGGCGAGCGGTGCGCCGGTGCGATCGATCCAGCCGCACGATTGGCCGGTGACCTCGCTGACCAATTCATCCGCCGTCCGTGTCTTTCCACCGCCCCAGGTCGAGGTCAACGCACAGAACCACGCGCTGCTGCCCTCGGTAGGCTGGAAATTCTTCAGCGCCGTGTCCAGTTGCCGATGGACCTGCTCCTGGCCCACCATCGGGGCCTGCGGCGGAAACGAGGAAACGCCATATTCGTTCCACGGGTTCTTCGCGCTCGGCTGCGTGGTTCTTCGGTTCATACGCGTGCCACCTATTGTAGAGGTCCAGCGGTGTGCTCGGCTGCCCGGGCCAGGCGGTAAGAACGCCGGCGCACCAATTCGAACACCCGCATGTGTTGATCGTCTTTCATAAGTTCTGTGCGGAACGTATCCGTGAGCCGCCACGACCCTTCCACCTGCGTGGCCACACCCGCCTGGGCCATGCGCTCGACGGCCCACTGGAACCACGGCACCAGCTCCCCTCGCCCTTTCGGATAGGGGCCGGGGGCGAGCGCCGGCGGCTCGCCATACCTGGTTTCGACAGCACTGCCGGGGGCGAGGACTTCTTCCAGAATCACCGGTGCGGCCGGCCAGAGTCCCAGTTCGTTCCGCCACAGGTCTTCGAGAACCTGCTCGGCGGGCCCCAACGCCCGGTGCATACTGCGCGCGATGCCGCCCCGAAGCGTCAGCGACTGCCACGGATAGTCGCCCGTGCATGCGTCCAGCGTGGCGATCATCGCGCCCCAGAACGGGTGTTCCGCCGCCGTCAACGGGCTCTTCAGCGGATCGGCATCGCCCCACGGCGCCGGCGCGGCAATCGCCGGCGGCGTTTCCCATTGGAGCCAACCGAACCCCACCGTGACGATCGGCGCATCGGAAATCTCGGCAATGTCCTCCGGCCGTTCCACCACCCTTGAAAGCAGCGTGATGGCGTCGGGTGCCTGCCACACGGTCAAGTCCCAATCGGAGAATTCGCTGGGGTCGGCGGCCACTGTTGTGGCCGCGGCGCTATCGATCGCGGAAAGAAGTTCCGGCGTGAGGTGGTCCAATTGTTCCAGCGTGTCGGCCAGTGAGCAATCATCAGAAAGTTGTTGGATGGCCACCAGCAGAAGCCTGAGCAAGTGCTGACGATAAGCCGGTTGCAAAGACAGCACACGGCGAACGGCGCCGATCTCGTCCCGCGTCAGCCCGATTGTAAACAGTCGGCTGGTAGCCACCAGCCACTCACTCTCTGCGCCATAAGGCAAATGCGACAGCGCTGAGGCGGATACCTCCGCCAAGCCGAGAGCAGTAAGCAGATCACGAATAACAACCACAGGCACGGCCGCTACGCCGGCAAAGCCCAGCATACGGAGCGATTGCCCAAGTTCGTCGAGACCAAGTTGCTTGTTCGCCGTCTGCTTGGTCATCACGGCACCTCCAGACCAAATTCTTCGGCAAGCCTACGGCCCTCCGCAAGGCACGCGGCCTCGTCGAGTGTGCCGTCGATCAGGTTCTCGACATCCGTGATCGCCTGTTCGACCAGTCGATCAGCACGGCGACGCAAAGCAAAACTCGACTGATAGAGCTGGCCAATGTCTTGACGAACAACCTCATCGGGCCATGGCACGACAATCTCATCAATAAATTCACCATCAACACGCGGCCGATCACCAGTCGCGATCTCCGCGACTTGAGCGAGCGCCCATGGCTGGCGCAGACAGAGGGTTGCGTAATACGCGTCGGTGCCATCGAATTCGTACACGAGGAATTCCGGTGAGCCGCTAACCACTTGCTCTGTGTCATTTATCGTGGTTTTATTGAGGTATGGTCGCATCCGGAGAAACAGGGCGTGGCCCGGTCTGGCGAGGACGACATCGCCGCCGTCGTCGCTTCCGCCAGACGACCAATAACCATCACCGCCCAAAACATTTGCCGGGTCAACATGCAAGCGGGCTGCCGTCCTTCTTCCTTTCGCCCGAACCCGCCGCCCATGACTACCAAGGCGCTGCCCCACGCCTGTGGCGGTGACTAAGGCGACCGCCTGTTCCCGCTTCGGTGCGAAGAACTGTGCACCGAGGAAGAGCCCCAGGTCCGCTGAGGACACGAATCCTGAGAAGTAATCGCACTTCCCGTCAGTGTTTGGTTTCAACCCTGAGTAATCGGCGCTCCCAAAGAACTGCTTGATTCGGCAAATGGCATCCCTCACCTTTGCAGTTCCAGTCGCCTGCTGTTGCTCCGCCGCCCGGACCTTGTGGCCGATGGCCCGTTGGATTCTATCAGACGGAATCGGGATTTCGTACGACTTGAATGAATCAGGATCGATGTAGCTGATCCCGGTGTTCGAGACGAGCCGACGTTTCAACGTCTGCCCGGTTGGAGAGAGTAGATAGCAAAAGACAAAGTGCGAGTCATATTCAGGCTTGAGTTGAATCCGGTAAGAACTCCCCGACACGATACACCGTTTCAAAATCTCAGTGGAGACAAGAGCGACTTTGCGCGTGTAGCCCTTCACCTCAATAATCAAATCGCCTGGTATCGCGCAGCCATTCTTTTCGTGATTAACCAGCCATTCCTTCTTGCACCATGCCAATTGCTCGTAGTTGATCCATCCATTGTCCGAAATATCCACAGGGCGAAGATACGGCGTGTACTGGGATGGGTCTTCAACCGAATCGAACCCCGCAATTCCGATGTAGATTCTATTGGCCTTATGCCAGAGCTTCCGAAAGGGAAGAGTCTTGTTGTGCGCGGTCAAGCGGCTTTCCGCTTCGACGAACGCGCGGCCGTAATACTCGGCATCAATACGAGGTCGCAGTTCGTCTTCAGTTGCCCAACTGGTTTCCATAATGATACTCCGTCCGACTCCAAACGTGACAGGAACTGATGTGATTAGCTCTCCAAGTCGGAGGAAGGTGCCGTCCGGTATGCTTCAAGCACTTTGATCAAGTCATTCCGTGATTCGCCATGTTGGATTTCGATTTTTTTCTTGTATGTGAACCCCACCTCGCTGGCGACGGCCATGAAGACCGGCCCCTGACGATCGGCGGGTGAGCGTTTCTTTTGCAGGTAGAGTACGCTCGTCTTGGCCCCGCCGCTCAGCGCGAACGTCTCCTGTGGCAAGCTGACGACGGCTTTCAGAACCGCCTTGCCGCCGCTGAATTCGCCCGTGGCCTCGTCCTTCTTGCCGATCAAGTACTCGCGCACGTAGCGGTAGCTGCTGTTGCACAAGATGCCGTCGGGGAGGACGATCAGCAGCTTGCCGCCTGGCTTCAAGAGTTGCAGACAGCGATCGACGGCCAGCACCGCCGGGTCCATGCTGTTGACCGGCTTCCACTTGCCCTTGCCATCGGGCTTGGCGCCCAGGCACCGCTTGTTCGGGTCGATGCTCGGCACGCCGTCGTCGATCCCCTCCATGAAGGCATCGAGGATCGCCGCCCCGGCCGCGCCGCTGATCGGTTCCTCGTCGCCCCGCTTGTCACTCTTGGCCTTCTTGCGGGTGACGCCGTCCTTCTTGAAGGGTGGATTGGTGGCGATCACGTCGATCATCCCCACCCGGTCGTCGAGCCACTTGGCCGTGAGCGAGTTGTCGACCCGGCGCACGGCGGCGTGGGTGCTGCCGTAGGCCGCCAGGTTGATCCTCGACTTCATGATCATCCCCGGCGAGTTGTCTGAGCCCAGGAAGCAGTAGTCGAGAATGTCCTGAAGGGCCTTCTTCTTCTGTTGGTCGCCGAACGTTACCAGGGAGCTAACATACTTGCGGACCTGATGGATGCCCTGGATCAAGAAGCCGCCCGACCCGACGAACGGATCACAGAAGCGGAAGGTCGGCCGGCCACGGTCGTCGCGGCGCAGCAGTTCGTCGAGCCGTCCTTCCCGTTTGAGGTCCACGAAAGCCATCGCAGCAGTGAACCGAGTGATTTGGTGGGGTGTCAGATAGGCCCCCATCCCGCCACGCCCCTCGTACCGCCGCCGCAGCACGACCTCCAAGGCCCGGCCGGTAATGTCGCCCAGTTCGTAGAGGTGGAAGCCGTTGGTTCCGTCGGCCCGCTGGCTCATCAGCGGCGAGAGCGCCATAAAGTAGGTGTCGGGCTTCTCCAGCCGCAGGTAGGCCCGGTCCTCGAAAATCCGCATCTCCTCGCCGTCCACCGTCGTGTTGAACTCGGGCAGGTCGCGGCAAACGTCGAATGCCACGCGAATCTCCTGGACCGCCTTCTCCCGATCCTCCGGCCGCGCGTTGGCCGCAAACCGCTTGGGGTCCAGGATCTGCGACAGGTCCTTGCCGGTTCCCTTGACATTCTGCACCCGTCCTTCGGCCTGGCAGCGGTTCAATACGGTCACCATGTACACGATCTTGCACAGTTCATCGATGGCCTCGTTCGACGACGACACGTTCTCGCGCGTGGCGTAGATGTGTTCGTGAATGTTGTCGAACTGCTGCTGGAGATTCTCATAGGCATTGAGCACCGACTCGTCGGTTTTGGCCGTGAACTTGATTTCCGGCGCCGCCTTGGCGCTCTCCTCGTTCGGCAATTCGGCCAAGGCCCGCTCGCCCTCGTCGGTAAGCTGGAACGTGGACGAATCGGGGCCGTTGGTCACATGGACGTAGGGGGGCGGCGCGTCGCCGCAGGTCGTCATGGCGGCCAGCACCGCCAGTTGCCCCTGGTGCTCGTCGATCGACTTGTCGGGCTCGACGGCGCACAGCAGCAGTTCGGCCCTGCCGTTGGACTTGAAAAGCCACGCCTTGCCCTCGGCATAGGCGTGCTCCTCGCCGCCGCGGTAGCCCTTCTCGGCCAGCCGGTCCCGGACTTCCTTCAACACCGTCTCGGCGCTTGGGGCAGCCTTCTTCTCCGTAGTCTCTTTCTTCTTGGCCATACAATATTCCTCTCTTGCAGTTTTATGTCCGAAGGATGAATTTTCCTTGCAATCGATAGTCGCCCGACTTCTCGCAGACCGCCGCAATTTCCTCCAAGGTCAACGGCTCGTTGCTACCAAGGTACTCCCCCAGCCGGGCCACGGGAACGTAGGCGCTCCCTTTCTCAAATGCCCTGGCCAGTGCAGCCAGGATGCGCTGCTGTTTGGATCGCCCTTTGTTGGTCCATTGGCCCTTCTCCTCCTCGATTTCATGGGACAGTCGCAGGAAGAGCATCACCGTCTCCGCCCGACAGGCCAAACCCTGCCGGCGGCATTCAGCGATAATCTCGTCGGCGGCACGAGGCCCCGTCGCCAGCGCGTTGCCAACCGCTTCGTGAAGGCCGATCATCGATACCAGTTCTCCACTTCTTCCAACACCTCGTTGACCATGCTCGACGCTTTCAGGAACTGCTCCTGCGCGGCCCGCAGGTCGTTCTCCAATTGGTTCCATTGGCTCTCGGGAGGATTCGGAAGAAGGAGATTTCCGATTTCCTCTCTCGCGATGTGCGGCGCCGTGCTGGCGTAGGACCCGGCCAATTGCCGTTGCAGGCGCAGAAACGGATGATCCAGGATTGCCGCCAAGGCCCTTGGGTAGCGGGGCGAGACTACCGGCAGCCAGTAGGTTCCCACCAGCAGCGGACTACTTGCCCGATCGACAATCTCGGCCGGCACCACGACCGGCGTGCCCATGATGTCCCCAATCACCGGGATCAGCAGCGATTCCCGGTCGATCACGTACGCTCGGTTCTTTTTCGCCGGCTCCCCGCCGTCGGCCACCGCCTGTTCGGCATCTTTCTCGGCCGGACCAACTTCAGGAATCGCCAAGTACCAGTCTGCCCGCAGGTGTTCTCGCCGGAGGACAAAAGGCGACTCGCCCGACAATGTCGTTCGCGCCCGATGCGAGCCGTGGTCGATCAAGTCCCCGAACCGGCTGAGGCCCTTCACGGCCCTTCGGGCTTGCCTCAGCAACCAAGTCTGGCTGACCTCTCGCCAGCCCCAGTCCGCCGGAAGATCCGAGGCCCGGATTTCCAAATACGTCTGCGCGGAACCGGTTGCCGGCGCCTTCTCCAGCAGCAGTCCGATCCGTTGCCGGACCGAGTCCCGAAGTCGCCTGGCTGAGCGGACCAACACCTCGGCGTCCCATGCTCGCTCGACCAATTCCTCGTACGGAAACGCGCCTGGCTTGGGCACGGGGATCTGCCCCAACGTGGCCTTGGTCAGCGTCGGCATCAACGCGCCGGTGGGCAAGTGGCTGATCCACTCCTTCACCGCGCCGGTGGACAAGGCCGCCGCGATCACCGGTCCCCATGCCTGAACCCGGGGCCGGACCACGAACAACTCGCCCCGCGGGATGACGGGCACATCCTCGTTGCCCACGCAACAGGCGCGGCCCTGGCGCCCGACGCGGGCGACCAGGACGTCGCCCGGCCGGACTGCGTGCCGGTAAGCCATCTCTTCCGACACGAACTGCCGGTCGCCGCCGGCCAGGAAGATCGGTTGCATATCGGAGCTTCGCTGCATGTTCACCGCCACGTTACCGTCCGCGATCCGCCCACTGCCGATGCCTTGGCCGATCGCGGTCACCAACGTGGCAAGCGGAACAAACCCACTGCTCCGCGGGGCGACCATAGCGCCGCGGACTGCGGCGGCCGCGTCCCATGCCTCCCGTGCCGGACGCACCGACCATGTCGTGAACCAACCTGTGCTTGCCATACCTTATTACCTATGCCACCACACGCCTAATTCACGTCCCACTCCGCCACCACGGCCACCGCCGACGGGATGTCGGGCCGCATGGCCAGCAGGGTCTTGGCGTACCCGACCGCCCGCCACCGCACCGCCACATTCAGCGCCCCCACCTTTTTGGCGGCCCAGAGCAGCTTCAGCATCGCCACGGCGAAGGCCGCCTCTTCCATGTTGGACAGCTTATCTTCCACCACGTCCGCTCCAGCCTCGAACCGACCAGCCCGAACCTGTCGGTCAAAATCCCCAAGGAGCCGGTCGAACTCGGCACTCTCGAGGGCGATGTGTTCGTTCTCAGTCTTCATTATTCTAACAATTCCTCCTATCGCTTGATACGCGTCAGCAAATCATAAACCACATCCTACAGTAGATTCGCCTTGGGAACTGGATTTTATTACAGCAGCAAAAAATAAAGTCTACATTCCTATTATAGCACATGTAACGGTTATGTCAACGCAATAAATCAGTAATGCAGCAAAAAATAAGTACATGCAAACCCAGCGGGGCGATGCACCGGCTGGCCGCCTTGGTGATGGAAAACCGCCGCTACGGCGGGGTGCGACGAGCAGTTGATCCGCTACCATGGTCACTTGCCGCAGCCGAAGCGACGGACTTGCGATTCGCTGATCGCCCTCGCCCACGATTCCCTGGGGGCTTGACAGATTACACCGGTTTGTTGTACAACAGATCGGTGTAAACCCGCTGTGGCCAGGATCTCTGTTTCGTGAGTTGACGGAGCGGTTTGGTGATGAGTGGAGGTGTTACCCCTGGAAGTCTGGCTGTATTTGCCGGCACAGCCGGCATTGGGGTCGCAATTGCCCTGGTAACGCTTCTGATCCGTAAGGCGTTGGGAACCCGACGAAGAAGGGGAAAACCGGAAGATGCCAACGTGGTTCAAGGTGCCTTGTTCGGCAAGAAACTCAGATACCAGTCCAAAGGCTCCGTCGCAGAGTTCGTGATCATATTCGGGACGATTGCGTTCGTAATCATGCTGTTCTGGTTGTCGCTTGGGTTTCATGGGGTGAAATAAATGTCGGATTCCAGCGAACGCGAGGTGCTCCAAGAACGCTACGAGAAGGCCGTGCGGCGTGCCGAGCATTGGATGAACGAGCAGGGACGTTCTCAGGCATGGCTAGCCGAGCAACTCGGCGTCGAGCGATCAATTGTTACGCGATTCTTGCAGGGAGAGCCACGCTATATTCCTCAGCCTGGTCGCAAAAGGATCATGGGCATTCTTGAGGGGATCGAGCGAATCTGTCGGGAGCCGAAGCGAGACATCTTCCTATCGCATAGCAGCAAAGACAAAGACTTTGTTCGGAAACTTGCGGCGGACATTGAGTCAAATCGCAAAGGCGACCGCCGCTTATTGACGTGGATCGACGAGGCGCAGATTCGGCCAGGCCAAAGCATTCCCGCCCTTGTCACCCAGGGAATCGAGACGAGCGAATTCATCGGCCTGGTGCTGACCCCCAATTACTTTGAAAAGGGTAGCGGCTGGACGGATGCGGAATGGCATGCGGCTCTTCACTCCGACCCCGACAACCGTAAGGCGAAACTGGTCCCGCTTCTGGTCGATGACTGCCCATACGTCCCAGCGCTGCTGCGTCATCTTCTCATGATCGACTTCCGCGAAGGAAAGTACGAGCATGGTCTGAAGCAGCTTCTGAGGATTCTCCGTGACGAGCCGCTCCCACGCCCCGTCGCCGTTCGTGGTCAGTTGGTAGAGTCGAATGGTCGGATTGACCGTTCAACGCTCATCGCTGAGCTTGCCGTTCCGGAAGCCGATCCCGATGTAGTTTCCGAGCGAGCCTACTGCAATCTCTTGCCGATTGAACGCCTGCCACGGTTCGTGTATTCGGCGCCCATCGCCCAACGGCTCCGGAAAGCCCGCAGTGGCAGCGCCGATGGGATGCCGACGAAGTCCGAGCTTCGTGGCGAAATCTATCGGTTGCAAGACGAGAGCAACGCCAAACGATGGCTGCCGGCGTTTCGAGTGGACGGCGACAACATCGTTACGTTCCACGATCTGGAATCCACGGAAGGGATTCTGCAGGAGGTGATTGAACCCGACGGAGTTGAGGTCTTCGATACGGCGGATTTCATCGCCGATCCGATCGACCGGAATCTCGTCGTCTCGCTGCTCAACATGTCGATTGCCCGCCACATGCGTCGATGCGGGCTGCTCGCCGACGAAACGAGGTTCAACAGGTTCTTCTTCCCGCCGGATGATGGCAAAGAACGCGTGATCGAGTGGATTCCTGCAAAGAACAAGGCAAAACGGACCGTGACTAAACCGTACGTCCGCAATGACGTCACGACCGGCTGGATGCACCACGCCTGCTACATCAAGGTCATCTATCTCGCGTCGCGCTTATACATCCATTTGTCGCCGACCCGCTTGATTACCGAGGATGGCGAGCGGGTTCGCGGCGGGCCTGATGTCGGACGGATTGTCGTCCGCTGGCTTGGTCAGGAGAGGAATCTGCACGTGCTGTACAATGTCCGCTTTTGGACCACTGTATTGCGAAGCCGTCCCGGACCAATCTCGGTCCGTATAGGCGACCAATTCATGGAAGTGGCGAAGGTTCCCGCATTCATCCAGCAGGGATACGGCATTGCGGGAGACCAACGGGACCTCATGGGGCTCCTTGACCGCGAGGCATCCATGATTTCACAGATGGAGAACGCGGAAGAACTGACCGAAACCGTTGTGGACGACAGCGACGAGGACTCGAATGTAGCCTGCGAACCTGATGAGGAGACCTTCACTGATGTCGAATAGCTCGTACCGAAAAACGACAGGGGCTCGCCAGAAACCGCGGCCGCATCGCAGTCCGAACTTCGATTCCGGCGTTCTCCACGAGCCGTTGATCCTCTTCGGCGGTCAGCACACCCACGTCGATCCCAAGACTGGTATCAGTCTTTACGGGCCGTACAGTCCGGCTGGGCAACGGGAACCGGTGCTCACCACGATCATCGTTGGGATCGTCGGACCGCCCGCGATGATCGCGGATGCGGAGCAATGGCTTTCGGTCTGTCGGGGAATGCTGACGAACGATGGCAGCGAGCCTTTCCTTCACCCGCACTTTCCTGGGCTGAATCGCGATTCCCCCTTCGGCTGCGAACTTGTGTTTGGCGAGACGTGGAATCAGGGGATTCGCGTGAGCGACATCAATACGGCAATCGCCGAACCCGAGGATCACCGCCGCATCAAACGGGTCGTCGATCTGTACATCGACGCGATCGACGTGCTGCGCAACCGCGATCCGCAGCCGCACGTCGTCCTCTGCTGCATACCACAGGATATCGTCGACGAATGCACCGGTCTTGCCAGACAGATCAGCAGGGCACGAAGGCCGAAGCTCAGTCGGCAAGCCAGGAAGGTACGGCGCGATGTGCTCTCCGGCCAGAGATACCTTTTCGAAGACATGGGCCCATCCCTCGGCCTTGAGGATGCGGTCGAAGGGCATCAGAATCTTCGCCGCGGTCTCAAGGCGGAGTCGATGCAGTTCGGCATTCCCACGCAGTTGATATGGCCGCGAACGCTCGATATCACTGGCCGGCCCACGGCGCCCGGCATGCGGCAAGTGCAGGACATCGCTACCCGGGCCTGGAACTTTACGACCGCGCTCTACCACAAGGCGGGAGGTTCCCCCTGGCGACTTGACGGCGTGCGCGGCGACGTTTGCTTTGTCGGCGTGTCCTTCTATCGAGAGATACTGGAAGCCAATCCCATGTTGCGAACGAGCATGGCGCAAGCGTTCACTGCCGCGGGAGACGGATATGTGCTTCGTGGAAACTCTTTCGAGTGGTCTGACTCTCAGCGTGAACGGTCGCCTCACCTGGACAGTAAATCGGCTGCGGCGCTGATTCGTGACGTGCTGGAGCTATACCAGCGACAGAATCGTCGAAGTCTCCCCAGTCGCCTCGTCATCCACAAAACATCGCGATTTTCCGACGAGGAGATCCAGGGGTTTGAGGCAGCGTGCCGCATTGTTCCACAGCACGATTTCGTTGCATTCGGGAACCGGGGAATTCAGTTCTACCGCACCGGCGACTATCCGCCCGTGCGTGGGACGTTCGTGAAATTCAGCGACACGGAGTTTGCTCTCTATACGGATGGCTATATCCCGTACCTGCGGACGTATCCTGGTGCGCGCATCCCCCGCCCCGTTGAGATCATCGAGCACCATGGCGATAGTCCCTGGAATATCGTACTGCAAGAAGTGCTCGCCTTGACGAAGATGAACTGGAACACCGCTGACTTCTCATGCAGCATGCCAATCACCGTAGCGTTTTCGCGCAAGGTCGGAGAAGTATTGGCAGAGCTGCCGCAGGAACTCCCGCCACGACCGGAGTACCGCTACTACATGTAGTCCGGTGACGAATCGCAAATTGCGGGCTGCTGTCTTGCCGCCGCAAAACAAATCTGGTGCAATCGTTTCTCGTACCGTGCGACGCTTGTCACGGCGTCCCGGATGTTGTGCCGCTACATTCGCCCCCGTGCGGGAATCGAATGTATTGCATAACGCCTTTTATGCTCTATAGTGGTGGCCGATCGCTCACCCTCATCCCTGAAATCGCACGACATCATCCTTCGGCCGACCGGTCAACTGAGAGACCTGCTCCCCAGGTTACCCACCATCATCACCGCCGCCGGCGAGCACGCGACCCGGAAGTTCCTGGAATTCTTCACAGCGAACATCCGGAACCGCAACACCCGCGCTGCGTACGCCCGGGCGGCGCTGCGGTTCTGTGATTGGTGTGACCACCACAAGGTCTCTCTGCAGGCCATCGAGCCCATGCTGCTCGCGATGTACATCGAGGAACTCGGCACCAGCCGAGCCAAGCCCACGGTGAAGCAGAACCTCGCGGCGATCCGCATGCTCTTCGACTACCTCGTGGTCGGCCAGGTGCTGCCGATGAACCCGGCAAGCGCCGTGCGCGGACCCAAACACGTCGTCAAGAAGGGCTCGACGCCCGTGCTCTCCGGCGAGGAAGCCCACGAGCTCTTCGACTCCATCGACGTGACAACCATCGCCGGCCTGCGCGACCGCGCCCTCATCGGCGTCATGGTCTACAGCTTCGCCCGCGTGGGTGCCGTCGTCGGCATGGACGTGGACGACTACTTCCAGCAGGGCAAGCGATTCTGGTTCCGCTTCCACGAGAAGGGCGGAAAGCTCCACGACGTTCCAGCACACCACAAGGCCGAGGAGTACCTCGACGCCTACATCGCCACGGCAGGAATCGGCGCGCAGAAGGGCACTCCCCTCTTCCGAAGCCTCAGCCGCACGCGCAACTTGACCGACCGACGGATGCACCGCACAGAAGTCCTCGCGATGATCAAGCGACGCGCGCGGCATGCCGGGCTCTCCTCCGCCGTTTGCTGCCACTCCTTCCGTGCCACCGGCATCACGGCGTACCTTCTGAATGGAGGCACACTGGAGCACGCCCAGCGGATCGCCTGCCACGAGTCCCCGCGGACGACCAAACTCTACGATCGGACGAGCGATGATATTTCGTTAGATGAGATTGAGAGGATCGTGATCTGATGGCGTCGTCTACTGAACGCGGCGATTGTGTTCTTCGACGATGCGACGGAATGAGGGGCTTGCCTGGGCCAAGTCCACGACGTCTACCTTCATCGGCAGTTCTGATTCCTCGAAGGCTTCTGCTAACGCCCCAAGCTGCACGAGACTCAGCGGCTTTGGCTTCTCGACCGCCAGATCCAGGTCCGACATCTGTTTGGCCGTTCCGGTCGCGCGTGAACCGAAAACCCACGCTCTGCACTCCGGCACATGGGCACGGAGAATCGCACGCACGATCTTTAGATGCGCCGGCCGCAGGTCAATCCGTTCGTTCTTCAAGGCGATCGAGGAGAAAGCGCGCGTCTGCAAGAAACGGACTCGCGGACATGAAGACGCCGGCAGCCACGTTCGCATCGTAGGTATGCGAGGTCTGATTTCTCGCCTTGCGGTACGCGAACCATTGCTCCACATTCTTGATATACCCGCGTTCGGCGGCCGTGCGTAGCAGGTCGTTATAGCCCATCGTATCGACCGGATCGCCGTGACGGTGTTCCAGGACACGCTTAATGAACTTGAGCGCAAGCTCGTGAGAATACTCGAATCGCTGGATCACGCCATCGCGGATGATTTCGCTTTCTCGTTCGGCGGCGGCTGCACGCAGTCCGTCCTCAAGCTGGCCGAGCGCGCTTTTGAGCGCCGATAGATCGAGCGGAGCCACGCCGGGATGATAGCAGACCGCCAAGTAACCCGCATGACATTTTCCACGATGACTTCTCGATACCATGCCATGCTGCAATAGTTGAGCACGCCCAGCGGATCGCCTGCCACGAGTCGCCCCGCACGACGAAGCTCTACGGTCGAACGAGCGACGATATCAGCTTAGACGAGATTGAGCGGATCGTGATTTGAATCCACTCGATTTTCGCAGCAATAAGCGCTATACTACTACCATGCTCTTCGGAAAAGGCTACCGGCTCCGGGACTACTGCCCCTCGCTGAGAGACCCCAAGGAGCGCCACGCGCGGATTCTCGATGTCGTCGAACGCGACAGTGTGATCGAAGGGCTTCCACGGTTAAATCCTGCGACACGGGCACGATGTTTGCGTACTCTTAAGGCCGTGGAGCGGCAGCCCGTAACGCGGCCCAGACAATCTCTGTCATCGGACCGAAGTCGTGACTAATTGCTGCCTGGGCAGCGGCAATGTAGCGGCGTTGTCCCCCTTTTCCCTCGTCATACCGTAGCGGCGGCCGTTTCGTCTGCGCGGCCAAAAGATTCGTGGCAAGCTTGATCGTCCGCGCATTCCCTTCGCGAAACGGGTGGATAGCAAGGAACTCCCCTTGGATGTGCGCTACCGCTCGACAAAACACACCATCCGACCGAAGAGCACCGGACGGATAGCGCCGCAATACCGTCTCCTCAAACTCCTGCATCCCCTTCTCCAGGAACTCCGGCGGCGGCCACATGATCCCCGGCTTGCTGATGCACACCGTCCGCCACCGTCCCGCCCATTCATAGAGGTCACCGAAGATCAACTCGTGGATTCGCTGAAGGAGCCCACAACTCAACGCTGTATCCGTACGAACCTCTCCCAGCAGTTCTCCGTACGCCTTCGTTAGACCTTCCTCCTCTCGAACATAGAGCTCTCGCAGATTCACGATTCCTTGCCTGTTCACCAGGACTGTCTTGCCCGCATCGACATACTCAGCTTCAACGTTGCCATGCACCTCGTAGCGGCTTTTGCGTCGGTTGCGTCCTCGTGACATGAATCCAGTATACCGCAACTCCTCCCGGCCACGCTGAGTCCGTTGCCGCCGCGCGGCAGACCTGGCTGTCTACAAGGGGGTCGCCTCCTGAAGAATACGATCGCGCAGGTGCCGGCTGATTCCACCATCCGTCAGCACGTCCACCTTTCTCCTCAGCTCCCCCAAGTCCACCTTCAATTCGACAATGTCGAGATTTGAACGTCGATTTCACCAGCAAATATGCAATCCCGACCGATTGGTTGACCGAACCAAGTCCGCTCATACAATGGGGACAATCACGCCCGACGGGATTTCGGTCCCGCCGGGATATTGTTTGCACCCGTTCTTGCGCTGCGCATGGAACACGTTTGCCCAATCGATAAGAACGAGTGTTCTGCCCTTAAGATGGAAGAACGGCGTGGCCATCGGCGCGCATGATACATCATGCGGCAGCCATCTTTGAGGATGGTGCTTTCCGTGGCACAGAAGTGAAGGCAGTCAAGCGCACTGCCCGCGGCTTGGGGTAGCGTTCCTTTACCGTAGTGCGGCTTGCCACCTCCCCTCTCTCATCATCCGTTTGTTGCAGCGATCCCCCCATCGCCCTAGCGTCGCCGGTTGCTGCTCCTTCACACCATCAGTCTTCTCTTGCCACGGAGAACTCTCCATGACCAACCTCGACCGAGCTCACCAGGAGCTCTACCGCCGAACGCCTGACGAGACGTTCGGTTCCATGCAGGAGCTGTGGGATCACTGTTACCGGGTGCGGGAGCAATCCTGCGACCGGTGGCACGCCCCGAACGCTCTTGCCGCCAAGGCCCAATCCGGCGCCTTGGTGCTCACCCTCGGGAGCGACGGCGCGTTCTTGATGAACGACTGGTCCTTCTCAAGCCTCTGCCGCCTGGCAGGCGTGAGCAAGGACACGGTAAACCGCCTGTCCCCCGAAACCGCCAGTACCGTGCTGGCCGAAACGTTGCCCCGGAACGGCAAGAAGCCCTTCCAGATTCTCACCGAGGAGGATCGCGTGCGATCCATCCACGGCGCGAGCTACACGCGCCTCTGGAACGCCGATATCCTCGCCATGCTGAGAGAATTCGGTACAGACTTCCAGCCGCCGCAGCAGGGAAGCAACGGCGGCACGGGCCTGTATGCCGGAGAGCAGGATCTCTTTGTATTTCTTGTGGATCCACTGGGCTGGGCCGAGATCGACGGCGAGAACTACGCGCCCGGCTTCTTCGTGTGGAACTCGGAGGTCGGCCGCCGCAGTCTGGGCTGCCAGACCTTCTGGTTTCAGGCCGTCTGCCAGAACCACATCGTGTGGGACGCAACGGAGATCACTGAGTACACCCGCAAGCACACGGCACACGTGAGCGAGGGCCTCGGCGAAATCCGGGCCATGATCGAAGCCATCGTCGCGAAGCGCGACGCTCGCAAGGACGGCTTCGTGGCCGTCATCCGCAAGGCAATGGAGGCCAAGCTCGGCTCCGACGCCGACGAGGCACTCAAGGAGCTGTGCAAGCACGGCATCACGCGGAATGCCGCCAAAGACGCGATCGAGTTGGCCCGGGAAAAGGGCCGTTTCACCATCTGGTCGGTCGTCGACGCCCTGACGCGGCTCTCGCAAAAGAGCCAGTATGCCGGGGATCGCACGGAAGCGGATCAGAAGGCCGCCCAACTCCTCTCACTGGTTGCATAGGAGACGAAACCCATGACCTCTCCAACCAGAACCCAACCCAGGCAGCAGTCCTCTACTGCCGCTCAGGCCGCGCCGCCGGCGCAGCCCGAGTCCACGTCCCAGCCCGCCCATGAGGCGCCGCACGAGAAGAAGCAACCCGTCTTCACGTGGTCGCACCTCACCGGTTCGGGCCGCATCGAGATCGCCGTGTGGGACAAGGTGGTCCCGAGCGAGAATGGCGACCGCGTTCTCTACTCCGTCACCTGCCAGCGTTCATACCGCAAGCAGGACGGCGGATTCGAGAACACCGGCGCCTTCTGGCACACGGACCTCCTCGTGCTCGCGCACGGTCTTCAGGTCGCGTTCGACCGGATCAAGGATCTCCAGGCCGGCGAACCGTTCTGACCATCATCAACGTTCGGAGCAGCACCGCCCCTTCCAGGAAACTGGAGGGGGCATTTCTGTGCTCGACAGCAGCAACCAGCGACCCTGACACGGAGACCAACCCGGCGCAACAAAGTGAGTGGCCGTCATCACAAGAAGCGAACCAGCAGAGCGAGATCAGCCTTTGCGAAAGCCAAGTCGGGAGTCGTTGACTCGCGTCTTATGTATACGGATGAATACTATCTCAGCGCGGAGTGTGAGGCGGGGCTTCGACAAGGGCAGCACGGCCGCCTCGGAAAACTGGAGAGGGCATTTCACGTCCTAAGAACTGAAACTCCGCGCACCCTGGTAACAGGTGAGAGAACACGCGGAAGAAGTAGGAATCCTCGTCGCAGCGAGCGTACCAATGGAGCGGAGGAGGAATTGTGACGGAGATAAGCAGTTGTCGTTGCCTGCCTAGCAGATAAGTCGCTCTTACCACGTGGTGGTTCGTGCCCGAGCCTTTGTTCGCTTGGGGATCGAAGGTCTCCGACGGACCCCGGCAGCAGCGGAGGGGGGCATTACCCAACTACTGTGGCATCTGTGAGTTCCTCGCGGTCGTTTGTCACTATACTAAGGAAACAGAGCAATTGGAGAAGTCCTATGAAACCACCTGGTAACGGCGAGTTGCCGAGAGAATTCATCCTATGCAGACAGGCCGTGCGTCGGCTGGCCAAAGGACGACCTTGGCTCCCCTTGGAGCTTGACGACATTATTATGGATACGTACGTCCAGTTTCTCCAGGTCCAAAACAAGGGCGGCATCAGGACAACCGCGGCGACAATCATCCCCGGGATAGCGAGGAGGGTGATTTGTCACTGGGTCCGCGGCGAGAAACGATTCCCGGCAACAATCGATCAGCCGGCTTGGGAACCTGATAAGCACTCTCTAGAGGTGGACGAGACGCGTGGGTGGCCGGCCACTATCACATTGGCCATTCTTCGTTTCTTGTCAGGGAAGCCGGTCAACCAGGTTTGGGAAGCACAAGATGGTGCTACCCCGTCTGCGGAGCTACTCGAACAGGTGCGCAACGTTCTCACGCCGCGTACCAAGGGTCTGTTTGACTATATCAATAAGAACGAGGGCTTCTCGCATTCCGCCGCGGCCCGCGACCTTGGCATGACGGTGCATGCATCGCATGAGGCCATGCACCGAATCAAGCAAGCGTTTCGATTCATACAACATGAGCGTGAGAATGCGGCACACCTCTTGGTGCTGGCTGGGGATGGTCTCGACCCGGCGATGCATGAGTTCTTGCTCGATACCGCCGTGACCCCGATCGAGCGGCACCACTACCGCCTCATGTTGGTTGAAATGCTCAATCAACAGAATCTCGGGGTCGCAGAAGGCTTTAAGGATTTTGATGTGAGGCTGAGCTACGAGGTGTTGCGGCATTGCGTAATCGTGACACAAGCTCGCACCGCGGGTGACCCGCTATTGATCCACCGTAACTGTTCGGCGATATGGCAGGCGGCTCAAAGACTCGCGCAGAGCACTGGTGACAAGTTTTTTGAAGAATTGCGGTGGGCCGCTCTGATCTGTGCTGCGTCCACTGCGTATGTAGCTTTCCCCCCGGAGGAAGCTTACCGACGGTTCGGTGAATTGGCGATTGAGGCAGTCTGGATGGTAGGGCTTGAGGAGGCGTCCTTCTTTCAGGCAGTCGACGAATCCCTTGGGGACGGGGCCGCACGCAAGGCTTTCCGACATCGGTGGCGATTCTCCTGACTGACCCTGGGCGCCGTTTCTTTTTTTGTGGTTTATGTGAGTATCGACGTTCCTTGCCTCACTTACTTCTAGGTTCACCGTCCCTTTGTTCCGAACGGTGATAGAAGGGAGGGCCATACGGTAGGACGTATGACCCTCGGTGTCGAGTGGGCCGATGTAGGCGACCTACCCAACCGTCGATGGCCGATGGGCCGCCGCCGGTTGGCGAAAGTGTAGCACGAGGCGAAACTGGTCTAGCAAGTATCGGCCCGCAGGGTGCCCCCTGCCGGGCCTTTTTTGTGGCCCTGCAGGGCTCGTTCCCTGGCAGGGTGTTTTTATTGGGGTCGCGGCCACGTGGCCCATTGATAGCGTTTGTTTTAGGCAACCTCGATCAAGGTGATCGGGGCCAAGAAACACCAGTGGTGCGCATTCTGTCTCAATCCGTGCGCGGAGGTCACTGATGAACGAAGACATCCTGACACGATTGGTCGTCGCGACCGGCTGTTCCGCCGGCGCGTTCGGCGTCTCCCATCGTTGGTGGCTCGGGGCCATGGCCGGTGCCCTGGCTTGGGTACGCCCGCACGAAGGCACCGCCGCCATGGCGATCGCCTTGTTGATCTTCGGAACCTGGACCGCCCTGCTTGCCGGCCGACATCGGAAGGCAAAGCACCGGATAGTCGAGGATGGCGACATCATCGACGCAGACTTCGAGGTGCGCCATGGCTGACTACCAGTCGGCAGACCTGATCATTGCCGCGGCCTGCGAAAAGCAAATGATACGGAAGCTACGCCGAATCTGGAAGCTTGACGCGAGCTGGATTGCCCGAAGGAGTGCATCGAGCAGATCGAGTAGGAGGTCGCCATGCTGCGCATATGGTTAGCGGAAGCTGGAGTCTCGGTGGTTATCGCCAGCGTTGTCATGCGGTGGCTCAGGACTCCCGACAAGGAACTGAACCAACTCGTGTTCGCTGCGTCGGTAGTGGCCGTCTTCTGCCTCTTTGAGTACGTCATCGGCCTGCTCGTCGTGATCGCGATGATCTATCTGATGTGGAACTTCGGCCCGCAGATTCAGGGGCTCCTGAACAGAGTGGGAGATAGCGTGATCGACGCGATCTTCCGCGCCGTCGACGACGCCCCAAGCACGCTAACGAGGGAGGATCGCTATGAACAGCTCAAGCACGAACATCCAGACTACCCCGAAGACGCTATCCAGGAGCAGGTGGAGTGGGAAGAGAAGAATCCACCTCGGCTGGGCGGGAGAAGCTGAGGTCTCGCTCCCGGAGGAAATGCTCACTGAGCACGTCTTCATGAGCGGAAAAACGGGCCAAGGAAAATCCAAGTTACTCGAATTAGTTGAAATGCAGCTTGCTCTTCAGGGGCGCGGGTTTGCGCTAATCGACCCGGAGGGGCAAACAGCGGACGATTCGATGGGTCGCTTCGCTGAATTTCAAAAGTACCTGAGTCCGTTTCAGAAGATGGAGTTGTATTACCTGAAGGTGTCCACGGACATGGCATGGTCATACGACCCCGGCGAGTCGGATCTGACCGGAAAGCAATACGACGCCTGGTTGGCCAGAAAGGTGGGATCGCTCTCGCGGGCCATTGCCCGAAGGCAGTTGATCGGGGCAGCCGACGCAAAGCAGCAAATGCGTCGGTTTCGGGTGCTGCCTGAAGTTATATGCATGAGCTTGGTCCGTGGACGGGACGGAAAACACTTTGGGCTGCATCGAAGTTTGGAATGCTTGCAGGATATGGGCAGTGACCGTTTTGAGCGGAAGTTCAACATGGTCTGCGAGCAAATGCCAAGGCATCAGGCTTGGGATCTGTGGAGACTGCATCATCTGAACGTACGGAGTCGATGGGACGAAATCGAATCCGCATACAACGCCCTCTGGCAATTTCTGGACGGGCCGATCGTTCCGCAAATGCTCTCTGGAAAGGCCCCGTCCATCAATTTCCGGCGTGGGGTTGAACGTGGAGCGATCTACCTTGCGAACGTGAGCGAAACGGATGGATTTTCACAAGGGCAGGGATACACACTGGCGGCGATCCTCTACGAAGAAATCATCACTGCGTGCTGGTTAACGAATCGTCCGTACTACCTGATTGGCGAGGAAGCGGAGAGTGTGCTGGGGGAGGATCTGGGCGGTGTGTTTGCCCGTGGAAGAAAACACGGCTGCCGCCTCATCCTGTGCGTTCAGCATCTCGGTGCCCTGAAGAACAAATACATGGACATCATGGACAAGGCCATGTCCCAGCCGGGCGTGATTATCACCTTCCAACAGAAGACCGACTTGGAAGAGTGGGGAGAACTTCTTGGGACTCCGAACTTGGATCTGAGGATGAACTGGATACCGATGGATCGCCCCGATGGGCAAGAGTGGATGCAGGTCCCGGAAGTCTCGGTATCCGAGGGAGAGCGGTTTGAGTGGAGCCGTGGAGACGACGTGTCGGTGGGGAATGGGCAGGGTGAGAACGAAGGCGAAGATGAATCGGAAGAGGAAGGAACGAGCTTCGGCACAGATCGCAAGCTGGCACGAGGAAAGACGAAAGGGCGTGGTCAGACCGAGAGGGAGCAACATAGCAATGCCCACGGGAGTTCGTCTCCCGCCGGAGGAACCGTGTTGGACAACAAAGGCAGGAAGATGACAACCAGCAATTCAGTGGATTCGGCGGGGAGCGATGTTTCATCAACGGAGCAAGATTCGTTGGTGAAGACGGACGGGGAGAGCAGCAGCGTCTCTTTCAGGAAAGGGAAGCGAAAGTCCCGGGGGAACAATTGGCAAAATACGATCACCCACGGGCAGAAGGTCTCCGAAAGCGGCGGGACATCGAATCAGCGTTCGCTCACGATCCGCAACATTCCCCTTCCGCGCCACAAGACGGAATACTACCCCCACGGCCTCAAAACGCCTCTGGAGGCCCAAGATGCGAAAATGAAGATGGATGTGCGAACTCTCGGGAAACGGGAAATCGCCCTTTCAGCAGGAAACCTCCCGACGGTGTTCTGCAAGGTTCAATATCTCCCAGAGGCGTTCGCGGGAAGGCCGGCCTGGGGCAAGTGCGAGATAAAACACTTCATTGACGAAATGTGCAAGAAGCCGTGTTTCTTTGTCCCTGCGGAGTGCGAGAAATGGGTACGAAGGCTCCCCTCACCGAAGCCAAGCAACGGCTCGTCAAACGGCTCTACCATCCTCAGCCGGTGGACGCGCTTCGGGTTCATTCAACGGATGCCACCTACGAACGGATCGCAGAACTCAAACGGGAAAAAATGATTTTCGTTGTCGGATTGTTGGCAACGGGAGGGAGGCACAAGGAAGTCCTCTGTTCCCGGAGGTGCAAGATCGACAACGTTGAACACGAGGTCACGTTGTCCGACATCCTGCAACATTGGGGATACGAGAGCCGTCGGGGAAAAGACGTGGATCGGAAACTGCTGCCCGATGCAACGATTCTCGACGGCCTGCATATTGAGCTCGATATGGGGAGTGAGGACTACAGCCGCGTCGAGACGAGACTGCGGGGATACCTCGATTGCGACGATCCGGTCATCGTCATCACCACGACGGACGGACGGAAACGGGAAATTCTGAAGAGGTGCGATTTTCTGGGCGAGGCGCTGCGGGCCTGCACGATAGCCGAGGCCATGGCGGATGAGGTGATCCTGGAGGACTGCGCCGGGGTCAAATACATCCTGAGAAAAGCCCTAGAAAAGGCCAAACATGTCCCGGGTGTTGGCAGGCATAACGTCCCCACCAGAAATGACTTAGACCAAGCCAGAGCACAGGACTAACCACGGAGAAACCGAAATGGATGAACGCAAGAGGAAAGCGCTGAGGGATGCCCTACAGATGAGCAGGTGGTTTGCTGGAGCCTGCCTAGCGTACGCAGCCTTGGATGCTGTGTGCATCGTCCTCATTCTGGTTGACGAGGAGTGGCCTTTCTTGCCGCTGAAGATGCGCATGGTCTTGGCTGGCGTGATGGTCGTTTTCCTGATTGTCGGTTACCTGTTTAGGGATTTCGTTGACTGAGGCCACAACCCAAGCTCCTTATCACGAAGGCTCAGGGGCCTTCCACCGGATGCTTGGCGGCACCGCCCGTTTGGCGGTTTTTACCTCCTTACCTGTTACTTCCATGCTCTACAAGCTCACGGAAACCCACTATTTCAATGCCGACTCCGACATGGACGCGCATGAGTTCGTCGATCAGTTCAACCGCGTGGTTGGCTTCGGGGATCAAGCGTGGGTCATGCGAGTCGGACTGTGGGAACGAGTGTACGTGTGGTTCAGGAATTTTCCGCTGAGGATGTTGCGTATGTCCTCAGAGCCGCCGTCGCGGAAAGGATTCGAGAAGTAGCGGAGGAGTTTTACCCATGTTCCTTCCACAACCCATGATTTACACGATCAAGCTGACCTACTGCTTCAAGGTGCAAAGCGACTCCCGCGAGGAAGCCTACCGCAAGGCGGTGGAGCAGATGCGCAGGGAGCCTGGCGCCTACATCACCGGGGTGGTCGAGGGGGAGTTCCTCAAACAGAAATCCCTCTGGAAGAGACTCGTGTTCGGATGGTGACGTGGAGAGGCGGGGAGTGCCCTGACACTCCCCGAAGCTTTCGCGGAGGTGAACGATGGAAGATCGAGGGCGTGGAGACCCTTACGACGAGCTTCAGGACGCGCTGAAGGGATATTGCGACACCGTCAGGAAATACCAGAGAGAAAGCAGGAGGCAGATAGTCTTCCCGCTGGCGGTGCTCGCGGGTTTTCTTGGTGTGTTGTTCTTGGCGGCTCACTGCGCCAGTGACCTTGGATGGGGAGAGGCCGGGGCGATGCTGTTGGCTACCCTTGGCGAAGGCGCTTGGTTTTGGTTCCTGTTTCGGGTGGCGGAGCGAATCAAAAAAACGCGGGAGGATGAATCATGAATGAACAGGAACGTACGCGTCGAAAATGCAGCGACAGCAGAGCCGCGTTCAGAAGAGGCCTTGTGATCTGCGGGCTCTTCGGTGTGGCCGGCATCCTGATCGGCTACAGCGAGAACGGGTTCTGGGGAGCGGTCGCGGGAGGAATCGGAGGCCCGGGCGCGTGGCTCACGTTCACCGACGACATTGCCCCCTCTCTGGCTAAGTGGAGAACGCTGACCCGTCGCCAGGTCACGACGCGCTTGGCCAGACTGGCGATCGGGTTTGTCGCGTTTGCCCTTGGTATCGCGGCAATTGCCCTCGGGTGCTTTCTGCTGCTTGGCGACAACTACGTTTGGGCGACGTCCATCCTGGGGACGGCGTGGATGATCTGGATTGCTTGGCAGACTGGCAGGGAATTGCGAGGTGCCACATGAAAAGGATGGACGTGATCTTCTGGATGTACGTGTCTTCGGTGCCGGTGGGGATTGTGTTCTCCTGGCTCGGGTTCTACGCGTGCGGAAGCTTCGGCGGACTGGCCGGGTACGTCATCAGCACGTGCGGGATCTTCTGGTTCGTCGAGCACCTCCTCTTTAGGGAGGAACGTCTGAGATCGCAGTGGTACAGGCGCGCTTACTACAAGGCGAAAGGGTGGGAAGAAGATGAAACGCACGACTAGCACTCTGATGCAAGTTCTGAAGAGATCGCAGCAGTGGGGATCACCCTTGCTCCTGTGGTTCATTGTGGAACTCTTAGGGGGCGGCGGATGCATGCTCCTCATGTTCCCCGTGAGCCTGTTCCTGGCGATTGTGTGCTCGAAAGTGGCCGGGAACATCGCGGGGCTGGTCGGGATGATGGCCCCGATGATTGTCGGCATCGAAATCTGGAACGCTATCAAGCGGAGGCTGAAGGACCAGTAAGGCGTATCATGTCCAGCGTGCTTTCCGACGCCAGGTTCTACCGAGAACGCGGACTCAGCATCGTGCCGATCCGGGCCGGTACGAAGGCCGCCGCCGTGGACTGGAAGGAGTTCCAGGAGCGGCTGCCGACCGACGAGGAGATCGAGCGGTGGTGGGCCGAGACGCGCCACGGCATCGCCATCATCTGCGGTAGGGTGTCGGGCGTCATCGCGGTGGATTGCGACAGCCCGGAGAAAAGCCGGCAACTGCACGCGAGGCTGCCGAAAACCGACGCCATGACACGATCGTCGCCGGGGAAGGGCCACCTGTACTACCGCATCGCCGAAGGCGTGGTCATCCCGACGCGCATCCGGTTGGCCGGCATGCTCGTCGACCTGAAGGCCGAGGGCAGCTACTGCCTCGCCGCCCACTCCATCCATCCCGATACCGGCAGGCCCTACGAGCGGATCGGATCGTGGGATATGGCGAAGGTGCCGTACTTCGATCGATCGTGGATTGAGGCCGTGGCACCGGAAACGAGACGCATACCGGAAAGGCTCGCCGAGAATGACGTGGACGTGCTCACCCGCATCGCGAGGGCACGGGCATACCTGACGAGACTGGAGCCGGCTGTCTCCGGACAGGGCGGCCACAACCGCACCATGTACGCCGCCGGCTGCCTGGTGCAGAAATTCGGTCTCACGATCGAGCAGGCGTGGCCCATCCTGCTGGAGTTCAACGACACCAAGTGCTCCCCGAAGTGGACCGCCCGGGAGCTCCTCCACAAACTCGAATCGGCGGTCCAGAACCTCAGCGCAAAGGGATAGCCTATGACCGAAGAACGGAAGAAACCCCTCAAGAGCTTCGCGGTCGGACCGCTCAGCGTCGCGATGTGGGAAAACCCGGCGAATGACGGCAGCGACCGCACGTTCCGATCGGTGACGATCAGCAAAGCCTACTTCGACAAGAAAGAGAACGAGTGGGATCGCCAGAGCGTGTCGATCAACCTCACCGAGGTCGGCTGCATGACGGAGCTCTTGAAGCGGATGCAAGAGGCGGTGGTGAACGACGGAGTGCCCTTCTGAATCACAAAGGAGAAACCGATGTACCAAGTGAGTGCTCGCGAAATCGGGCAGTGCATCCTCTGCCCCGACGAACAAGAAATCGTGACGTTGACGAAGGGCGGCCAGACGGTGAGCCTCTGCAGGCGGCACGTCTGGGAAGCCCTGAAGGGCAACGGCCAGGCCCGGCCCAAGAAGGGCAAGGGGAAGAAGAGCAAGGAGGAACCGCAAGAGCAAGCAATTGAGCCAGGCGTTCAATGAACCTCCTGACCGTTTCCGATGTGGCGGAACTCCTCAGCGTCTCCGAGTCACTCATCTACCGACTCGCGAGCAACGGGGAGATTCCCTCCTACCGCATCGGAAAGGGTGCCTTGAGGTTCCGGATGGAGGACATCGACGCCTACCTCTCCTCCCGGCTTCAGGGAAAAGGAAGGACGCGGAGGCCACGGACGGCCTCCGGCCCCGTCTTCAAGCACCTCGACGCTTCCCGTCTTGCGGAGGCCTGGCGGGAACAGGGCGTCTCCTAGCCTGCTCCAAGGCATCCTGGAGGTGCTGATGCTTATCAGCCAGGTGCGCGTAGACCTTCTTGATCATGTCGAGCGACTCGTGCCCCATGAGCTCCGCGACGGTGATCACATCGACGCCGTTCAGGATGGCGTTCGTCCCGAACGCGTGCCGCAGCAGGTACGAGCATACATCCTTCGGCAGGTCTGTCTTCTCCTTGAGCCGGTTGATCCGGCAGCGGATCGCGTTCACCGTCCACGGTACACCGCGGGCGTTGAGGAACACGTAGTCCGAGGCCGATCGGCTCTTGAGGGTCTTCATCAATCGCTGCATGGGCTTGCTCAAGAACACGACGCGCGGTTTGCCCACCTTGTACGCCGTCTTGTGCTTCGGCAGCACCCAGCGATCCTCCCGCACCTGATCCCACGTGAGCGTGCGGGCCTCCTTCGGCCGGCAGCCGGTCTGCCTGAGGGCGAAGAGGAGCCGCTTGAAGTCCCGCCGGCTCTTCTTCATGAGGATGACGTACTCCTCGTTGGTCAGCGCCCGTTCCCGGGTGCGCGCCCTGGGGCACTTCATCCCGCGCAGGGGATTCTCCGGAATGATCCCCTCTTCCTTGGCCCACGAGAACGCACGGTACACCGACCGGCGGGCGTTGCGCTCGGTCGTCTCCTTCCAGCCGTGCTTGTCCACGAACCGCGTGACGTGGATGGGCTTGAGTTCGGCCACGGAGAGATACCCGGCCGCCTCCGCGAACTTCTCGCCGTACCAGAAGTAGTTGCGGTTCGTCTCGTCGCTTCTGTGGACCTTCGACCAGGCGAGAAACGCCTCGATCACATCCGCCACGCGGGCGGAAGAAGACTCCGGGACACGCGACCGTTGCAGGCACAGCTCGTGGAACTTGTCTTCGGCGAGCTTCTTATTCCCCTTACCCTCCGCCAGGCGGGTCTTCACGCCGCCGAGCGTCACCATCCACCAGCCGGTGTCCTTACGGAACCAGATCTTGTTAGGCCGTCCCATACCAAACCTCCAGTCGTTGAGTGAACACCCAAAGCCGACCGTAAGGTTTGGCTCTCGCTCCCCGTCTGTTGCCGCAGGCGGGGAGTGTTTTTTGGTACGGAATATAGTACGGCGCGGTTCGACTGTCGTCGTAAGTCCTTGCGCCGTAAGTACGCCCGGAGGGACTCGAACCCCCAACCCTCGGTTCCGAAGTTCAACGAGCGTTCCGTAAAACCTTACAGTTTCAGCACTTCCTGTTTCCAGGTTTTCCATATTCTACCGGGTTTGGGAAGAGTTTGGTACGGGTATAGTTCGGAATTCCACGCGGCATCCAGCCACGAACAGTCTGCGGGTCTGGCCCGCCGCCACGACGGCCCGGTAGAATCTGTGGATGACAGACGAGGCAAGAAGATGATTCCAGAAAATGGCTACGATCTGACCCCGGAGCAGGAAGAGGAATACCGGGCCCGTTTCGCGGCCCTCGACATCGCCTCCTCCGTGTATATGGCCAGGAAGGACGAGGAGAGTCTCGAAACGTTCCACAGGGTCGTCCGGCGGTGGCAGGCGTTCTGGGAGCGGGTGAGATCCTCCCGTCCCCGCGTCGAGGCTCCGCCCCGCCGCACTTCCGCGTGAGGCCCTCGCCTCAGCGCTTCCCCAAGCACTGGATGGGGTGTGCTCGCAGGCCCCGCATTGTACCGCCTGGCAAGGTAGTACGGCTTCGCTGCGCTCGCCGTCTCCACCTTGCTTAGACGGCGGTACGGCCACCAGTGCCTGCGGAGCACCCGCGGACTTTCTACTTCCTCCCCCTCTCTTTCATGCTGAACGTCAACAGGCTCACGCTTCTGGGAACCGTTACCCGAGACCCGGAGACACACACCACCAAGGCCGGAAAGCAGTTCACGGTCATCGGCATCGCCACTGTCCGCAACTGGACGGACGAAGCCGGCAACAAACATGCGGAGCCGGAGTTTCACCGTCTGGTCTGCTTCAAGGAACTCGCGGAGTTCACCGCAGATCGAGTGAAGAAGGGCACCCCGCTCTACGTGGAGGGCCGCCTGCACACCGACCGCTGGCAAACCGAGAACGGCGAGGCAAAGACCCGCACCGAGATCATCGTGGACCGGCTGGTCTTGCTCTCCGCCCGCGCCAAGGGAGCCCAGCAGGCAGCGGAGAACGATGCAGGAGCCTAAACGCTTGGCCTCCCTGGAGGCCTTGCGCGTGGGCTTCCCCACGGCTTTCTACCTCTTTTCCCCATTCATCCCTATGGCCATCCCAAAGGCTGTACAGCACTGGCTCAAGCTCCGCAGCGAGTACGAGCGGCGGCTCAAGACGGAAGACGATCCGCAGCCCCGCGTCCTGCCCATCGTGAAGATCGGCCGCGCGTGGTACTTCGTCGATGAGCGGCTGCGGCAACTACGGAACGTCGAAAACCCACACGACACCGTGAACTGGTAGGGGCTTCGGCCCCTTTTTTCATGCGCCCCGAGCCCCGAGGAGACGAACCGGTCGCCACATGGCCGATCCCCCGCGTCGAGCCGCTCTGCTCGCAACGCTCCCGCTCCGGCGTGTTCCAGGAACGCCCGCCGTTCCCCGCTAAAGATTCGCCGGACACTCTTTTGCTCGGAGGCCATGCAGTGTAGCTACGTCCTCGCCCCTATGCGTACAAGGGCGCTCGCGGGGCGACGGCGCAGGAGGTTTGCCGCGCCCGTTTTCGATAGGGACAAGAGGAAAGGGCGGGCAAACCTGCGCGATCGCCACGGGGCTTTCAGCCCCTCCCGCTCGCTTCCTTGACGCGGGCTGCGGGCGTGCTGAATGGGCCGTGCTCCGAGCAGGAGCCTTCTATCCCCTTCCCCCGCCAGCCATGGCCACTGCCCGCTCTCCTCCTTTGGTCAAAGAGAGAAACGGTTTTATCCCCCATTTCCCTTCCTGACCATGCAGAATTCTGACCTTGCCCTGGTGGAGCACTCCGCCCGGGCCGTCAACACCATACTCGACGCGATCTACCAGCGCAAGCCAGCGCCCTCACCGGAAGAGCCCGCGAGCGACTGCTGCATTGCTCCCATGGAGCGTGTGAGCGACGAACGCTACACCTGCTCCGCCTGCGGGCGCCTCTGCTCCGACGGCTCGCTGTCCATCTAGCCGCCGGCAGTGCGAAACACTCTCCCGCCTCCTGAAAGACAGCGCAGGGGGCGGGAGGTTTCTGCCACACACACCCACTCCCGATGCCGCTCTCACTTCCCTTCCCTTTCCTTCCCCATGCACTATTCCACGTTCGTCATCATCGGCAGAGATGCTGACCCCGAATCCGCCGTCGCCACGGCCCTCGAACCCTTCGACGAGAACCTGGAGGGGCAGCCCTACCGCGACTACCTCGACGCTCCCGACATCCAGCGCATGGCCGCACACTACGACATTCCGCCGACCGACCTCGCGGGCCTCGCACGCAAGATGCGCGACTGGCGCGGGTGCGAAGGCGGCGTGGACGCCCGCGGCCTCTACGCCGTCACGACCTGCAACCGCGACGGCAAGTGGGACTGGTACGAGATCGGCGGCCGGTGGAACGGATACATCCGCGGTTCAAAGCGAAACGTCATCACTGCCCGCGCACTCCACCGGTCCCCGCACCTCCATAAGTGCCTCCCGTACTACCTCGTCACGCCCGACGGGCGGTGGCTCGAATCGGAGAGCCGCTTGTCATGGGGCTCCCCCGAGACCGCAGCCGACCGCCGCAACAACCGTCGCTGGCTCGCCCAGGTGCGGCGGGTGCTCAAGCAGTACAGCGACTGCAAGGTCGTCTGCGTGGACATCCACTCTTAGAAACACACACATCGGGGCGGGGGCCGCGCGGTTCCCGCCCTTTTTTCATTTCCTTCCCTCTTTCCGCCATGCCTCTCCCCACTCTCAAACCACAGGAGATCCCGCTCAATCATCCGGACTCCGCCTGCATGTTCCTCCCAGGGCCGGATAAGCCCTTCGTCGCCACGCCGGCCGCGATCGATGCCTACGGCGACAGCATTATCGCGTGCCTGAGGTGGCTCCAGTGCCTCGCGAAGCGACACAAGGGCCTCGATTACCTCCAGGTCTTCACCTGCCCGGGAAAGCCGGAGGCCCTTTGGTTTATCGAAGACGGCGAGGGCGGAGCGATCACCGCTCTGCTCCCCTCCGACTACTGAAACCTTCGGGGCGGTGGTCTCCCGATTGCCGCCCCTTCCCTCTACTTCCTTTCCCCTCTCAACAATGGGTCAATACTTCAAAGCCGTGAACTTGAAGAAGCGAGAGTACATCTGCCCCTGGTGTCTCTTCGGCGTCGCCAAGCTCTGGGAGTGGTCCGCCAACCCCTGGGGAGCCATCTTCCCGCTGCTGCTGCGAAAGTCCACCGAGGGCGGCGGCGGAGACTACCACGGTCCGACCTACGAACACGATAAGACCGCCATCGCCGGCCGCTGGGCGGGCGATCCCGTGGTTCTCGTGGGCGACTACGACGCCTCCAAGCTCTGGGACAAGCTCGACCGCTACCGCAACATCAGCCGCGAGGTGGTCAAAGCCTGGAACCCGTTCATCGAACGGGACGACATGAAGCTGAAGTTCAACCCCCGCTGCTCGTGTAACAAACACCCATAACCGCACAGGCCATTTCACTTCGTTCTATTTGCTTCCCCTCTCCTCCCATGCCTTCCCGCACTTTATCACCCGTTCCCCCGCCCTCCTCCTGGTTCGCCGAGGTACGCCCCGACGGCTTCTGGCACGTCTTCGACGCCGACTCCGTGGTCATCGCTTCCCACTGCGTCCTCGAAGACGCCCGCCTCATCGCCGCGGCCCCCGACCTCCTGGCCGCCTGCCGCACCTTGGTCCGCCTGGTGCACAGCAATAAGGAAGCCCTCGCGCGGATCGACGGGTTCTCTGCCCTGTACGATGCGATCAACGCCGCCATCGACACGGCGATGGCACGCTGAGACGAAGCCCCCGGTGATTCGTCATCGGGGGCTTTTTCCATGCGCTCCTCTCTGGCACCGGTTTCCTTCGCGTTTGACCACCGTCCACCAGTGATTCTATGATCCCTTCCTCACTCCTATGAACGACGACTCCGCCCCCGCCACCAAAGGCGACATCACTGGGCTCCGCAAAGAACTGAAGTCCGACATCACCGGGCTCCGCGAGGAACTGAAGGGCGACATCCGCCAGCTCGATGGTCGAATGGACACGCTTGATGCCAAGATCGACAGAATGGCCGTTGACCTGCGAGGTGAGATGCGCGATGTGGCCAAAGGTCTGCAGAAGTCCATTGATGAGGTGCTTACCGTGCTCGTGAATGTGAATAACCGCCTCACACCGGTCGTTCAGAACCACGAGAACCGCATCACGAACCTCGAAGCGCTCGCGGGCGTGGGCGGCTGAAGCCCTCATGCGCTTCCTGCCGGCAGCCGCAACGAGGAGCGAGCCGGGTAGGCCTTGCGTCCCCGGTGATTTGTCATCGGGGGCCTTTTCCATGCGCTCCCCGCACCCGCGCTTGCGTCGTCCCGTGCCCGCGTCTGCTCCTGCCCCTCACGTGCTGCCCACCTCGTCTTGCGGCCCGTTGCGGCAACACCTGGCGTCCGGTCAGGGGCTTTTCCTATGCGTCTCTCACCAGCGCATTCACTTTCTCCACCAGCGCCTTCACGGTGATCTCGCTCTTGACGATGAAGTCATCCGCCCCCAACGTGAGCGCACGCTCCCGGTTCTGCGCGTCGGCGAAGTTCGTGAGTACGATGATCGAAAAGGGCCGCTCGGCACGCGGAAAGCGCCGAAGGACTGCAAACCCGTCGACCTCGGGCATGTTCAAATCGAGAATCAGGAGACGCGGGCGCTCCCGCTCCACGGCTTCAATCGCCTCCCTGCCGTTCTGTGCCGTCCGTACGACGAAGCCCGCGAGCGACAACTTCTTCACGTACACCTCCCGGAGCACGGCGTCGTCTTCTGCGATGAGAACGTCTGAACCCGACATCACGCCCCATGGTACGCCGTTCCCTCCGCCAACACAGACCACATCGCCCGGCTGCGAGTTCCGCTCGCGCAGACGATGAAACCGTCTCGGCAACTCTCGATGCTGTCATCACTCCCTCATCCGTGAAAGGCGATTCTCGCCAGACCTGCCGCCCCCCGTCAACACGAACCGCCGCGCCTCTGCGAAAACTTGCTACACTGTCAAGCAACGTGCGGAGGCATTTCCTCCGTCTTCCTCCTTCCCCATTCTCTCCCATGGAGACTTCTCTCCCTCCGAGGGCGGCCCGCTCAGGCTTCACCCTCATCGAACTCCTTCTCGTCATCGGGATCATCGCGATCCTCGCCTCCATCGTCATCGTGGCGATCAACCCCACGAAGCAGATGGGCGACGCCCGCAACGCCCAGCGCCGCAGCGACGTGAATACGATCCTCAATGCTGTGTACCAGTACGCCATCGACAACAACGGCACCATGCCGGGCTGTCTGGCCACGACCAGCGGCGGCCCCATCTGCGTGCAAGGATCGGGCTGCACCGGCGTCACCGGCGGCTGTGATTTGGATGCACTGACCACCGCGTACATCGTTGACCTTCCCGTTGACCCCTCCGGGGCCACCGGCAACGACACGAACTACGCCGTCTCCATCACCGGCGGCCGCGTGACCGTTTCGGCCCCCGAAGCCGAGCAGGATCAGACGATCAGCGTCACGCGCTGAGAGCCATTTTTCGGCTTCCCCAAAGGAACACCTCCGGGGCACCGGGGGTGTTCTTCGTGGCCCTGTCGCCCGCCGCACCTTCGGCTCGGTGACCGATCCGCTACGCCCCCCCCCCCACATCTTCTGCTATCATTCGCCGCAGAATGTTCTTGCTCCGCCGCCCTCTCCTCCTCTCCGGCCTCGTCCTGGCTCTCGCCGTGCCGGCTCTCGCCCTGGCCGACATCATCTGGTCCACTTCACCCGGCCCGGGAACCTTCACCTCCAAGAAGAAGCTCACCGTCGTGAACACGAACGTGGACGCCGACTTGAGCGATTTCCCGCTCCTCGTGAAGGTGACGGCGGATACGGATCTGGCGAGCATCCAGGCCGACGGCGATGATATCCGCTTCACGACGGCCACGGGAGCGAACCTTCCCTACGAGCGAGAGGAGTTCCACATTTCCAACGGTTCGGGGTCAGGGATCTTCTGGGTGAAGGTCCCCCGCATCGCCTCATCGGCGAATAGTTCGAGCGGCGCACAGCTCTACATGCTCTTCGGATCGGGATCAGCGGTGGATGGGCAGAATGCGAGCGGGGTGTGGGATAGCAACTTCAAGGGCGTATGGCACTTGAACCAGACGTCCACGGGCGCGCTCAGCGCTGCGGATTCAACGAGCAACGCGAATCACGGCATAAATAACGGCGTGACGGCGGCGGCGGGGCAGGTGGACGGGGCGGGGAGTTTCGATGGGGCATCAGGCATTGTCACGGAAAATAATATTTCGCTAACGCAGTTCAGTTGTTCGGTCTGGGTCAAGCCCTCTGTAGCTCCGCTGCCACATTATCAGAGAGTAATGGTCAACAACAATAGTACTGGTTTTGCGATCCTTTCTTGGGATGGGAGTAACTATGATGTAGAAGGAGCAGCCGTTGACCAAGTAGGCGGTACGCAGGATGCAGCGGCTTGGCACGCAATATCAGTTGTTCGTACAGCAGGCGGGCAAACGCTATATTTTGACGGAGCCTATGTCAATTACTACGATCTTACGGCAGCAAACACCAATGTCCCCATGCGTTTCGGAACGGATGTATGGGACAACGTAAACTGGACGGGCTTGCTCGACGAACCTCGCATCTCCTCCGTCGCCCGCGACGCCGCCTGGATCAAGTTCGAGTACGCGAACATGAATGACCCGGCGGGGACCGTCACCTTCGGCTCCTCACAGACGAAAACGTGGGACGGGGGAGGCGCGGACAATAACTGGTCCACAGCAGGAAACTGGAGCGATGATGTTGCCCCCACGGCCTCCGACATCGTGATGTTCGATGGGACATCCGGAAAGGACGTGACGATCGATGCCAATATCTCCATCGCCGGGGTGAGGATCGACTCCACCTACACAGGGACCATCACACAGGCTGCCACGAAGACGATCACGGTGGGCGCAAGCGGTTGGACGCAGGCAGGAGGGACGTTTGCGGGGGGAGATAGCGCGATCACTTTCAATGACGATTTTACTTTAAGCGGTGGCACGTTCACGGCGACGAGCGGCAATCTGACAGTTACAGGGAATGTTATAGGTTTCAGCCATACCGGTGGCACATTTAACGCCAACGGGGGAACATTTGCTTGGAATAGTGTTAATTCCACTATAGATGTTAATGTAACAGACACATTTAATAATTTCACAGTAAATACAGGTAACGCAGGTTGGACGATGACGATTGGCACAAGTGATGTTTTGACAGTTACCGGACAGCTTAGATTCCAAACCGGAATGGCTATGGGAGGAACCATTCAGGCGCAAGGGACTATCTCTATCGATGCAGGATTTGGTACCGCCTTCGGTGGCGGAACCACCATTGTCCTCATTGATGGCACGGCAGATCAAAGTTTTGCTATTCCCGATGGATGCAGTTTTCCAAGTCTCACGCTTGATAATCCTAATACCACTGTCAGCTTTGCTCCGGGCGCAAATGCCTCGATTTACAACTTCACGCTTGAAAACGGGACATTCATGCCATCGACCGGCACCACCACTTTCGGAGCAAGCAGCGCAGGCGGAGGGTTTATCACTCACACAGGGGGAACGTTCGCGCGGAGTGACGGAACAGTTGTCTTTGCAGGACCGAACTCCACCGTGGACTTCGATGACAGTGAATACTTCACGAATGTTACGATTAATACCGGACACCCCGCATGGTCAGTCAACATTAGCGCGGGCGATACGTTAACTGTGCATGGGACTTTAACCTTAACCAGTGGCAACACATCTGGTTCAATTGTTGCGGATGGGGATATTGTTCTTTCTTCTCTATATAACACCATCGGGATTAGCAACTCTTCTTTTACCCTCTCCGGCTCCACCGCCCAAGTCCTCGAATCCGAGGGTGGCACCTGGCCCTCCGGAACCTTCACGATCAACAAGCCCTCCGGGGTCGTCACGCTTTCTGGTGCGCTTACATTGAACACAGCCGGCCAGGATCTCACGCTTTCGGGAGGAACGTTGAATCTCAATGGCAACAATCTCACGGTCGCCGACCAGTTCGTCGTCGGCACCGGCTCCACGCTGCGCCTCAAGGGCTCGGAGACGGTCACGGGCGGACCGGATACAATCTACGCGAGCTCCACCGTGTGGTACGACGATGATGCAGGTACAGATTCGCTCCTCAATGTCGCATACGGAAATCTCATCCTCGGCTCCCCGGGCTCCGCGACGTTCACTCTTCCCGCGAATACCAGTATCGCCGGTACCCTTACGCTCTCCGGCGGGACGCTGGATACGGATGACCGGACCGTGACCGTCACGGGCCTGACGACCGTCTCCGGCGGAGAATACCAGGCCAAGACCGGCACGCAGACCTTCAACGGAGGGCTCACCGTGAGTGGAGGGACATTCACGGGCTCCACAGGCGCCGTGGACGTGAACGGGAACCTGACGCTTTCGTCCGGCACGCTCACCGCTCCCACCGGCACCTTCACGGTGTCGGGCAACTGGGCGAGCAGCGGAGGCACCTTCACGCCCGGGACGGGCACCGTGACCCTCGACGGCACGAGCCAGCAGATCACCGGCCAAACGACCTTCGCCAACCTCACCAAGACCGTCACCTCCGCCGACACCCTCACCTTCGAGGCCGGCGAAACGCAGACGGTCACCGACACACTCACGTTCCACGGAGCACCCGGCAATCTTCTGTCCCTGCGCTCTTCTGTGGACGGCAGTTCCTGGTACCTCACGCCCTCCGGGGCCACTCGCTCAGTGGCTCGCCTCTCGGTGAAGGACTCGTGGAACCGCTACACCGACCTGATCGACTGCGTGGGAAACGACTGCACGGATGCCGACGGTAACGAGGGCTGGAAGTTCGTCGCCGACAATCCCGGCGGAGGCGCTGCCACCACACAGTCGATGCAGGACTTCTGGGAAACGTGGGAAGCGGAGCACGCAGGTGGTGGAGGTGGAGGGAGTGGCGGGGGTGGTTCCTCCGCATCGAGTTCCTCCGCCGCACCAACTGCCGTTTCTCCCTCTCCACCCTCTCCCCCGCCGACGTACGTCCCTCCGCCCCGCCCCGTGCGCACTACACCTCTCGATCGCAAGGCGCTACGACTCCGACGTCTGCTGCAACGCGTCGTTCTAACTGGGTTGGCTCCAACGGAGGAGACCACCTCTTCGGCCTCTTCCTCCTCGACTTCGTCCGTCCCCGCGGTTACCTTCCGCGATGTTCCGAAGGCAGCCTGGTACGCCGCTGCCGTCGAGACGCTCCGCGCCCGCGGCATCGTGGAGGGCTTGAAGACCAAGGACGGTTCGCCCACCGGCCTCTTCGAGCCCGCCCGTTCCGTCACCCACGCCGAGCTCCTCAAGATGGCCCTCCTCGCCGCGGGCAAGAACCCCGCCAGCGCCAAGACCGCTCCCGCCAATCCCACGGCCCGCGGCACGTGGGCAGCCCCGTACGTGGCCATGGCCGAGGATCTCAAGCTCTCCCTCTTCGCCTACGGGCAGATCTCCCCGGTGCATGCCCCCGCCACGCGCGCCCAGGCGATCCAGACGCTGGTCGATCTCTTCGCCCCGGATGCCCCCGGCTCCGGCACCTTCACCTTCACTGACCTCCCCTCCGGCCATCCGAACCGCCAAGCCATCGCCGTCGCGTTCAAGCTCGGCTGGGTGCGGGGCGACACGGATGAACGAGGCTTCCCGACCGGCACCTTCCGGCCATCGGACACCATCAGCCGGGCCGAGGTGGCGAAGATTCTTGCCTCGATCCTCAAGGGGAGGCTGTAACGGGGCGCGCACGCCCACCACCTTCTCGCGACGCACGTTCTGCCATGACCGGCCAAACCGGAGTGCCTCTGAATAACAAGATCGACTCTAGCCCACAGTCGGGCAGGTTGCAGCGCGAGGGGCCCTCGTAGACAATGGCGCTACGATCCCGATGTTGGGGGCGGGCCTTGTGCGACGTGAATCTCCGAGATTCACGTCCTACGATAGCCGCGACCGTGCGAGGTTATCTATGCCGGCGAGAGAACGAAAGCCTTCGTGACAGATGCGGGGATACCCATGACCGCACGTAACCCTGTAACGGAACAGGACTTAGAGGAGGTCTTCAAGGACGACCCCGATTTCGGCATACGGCTCCTCCACGAGGACTTCCGTGAAGTAATCCTCCGGTACATCAAGAAGCATGGCTGGGGCCTGCAGCTTGCCGACTGGATGGACATTTACTCGCAGACCATTTTGGAGATGATCCAGAAGAGCCGGGAGCCGGGCTTCGACCATCGCAAGCCACTGGCCCTCGCGTTCCACATCGCCAAGTGCCGGACACGCGATATGCTGCGACGGAGGAAGCACCGGGCCAACCCGGACACCGATGCGATCCTCGACTGCGTCGCCAAGGATTTCTCCGAATCCGACATCGGGATCAAGCTGCGGTACCCGGACAGCGTCGTGTGGGAGGAGTTCCAGCAGAACCTATACGAGGTCATTGCGGCCCTCCCGGGCAGGCAGAGGATTGTGGCCCGGGTCTTCATCGACAATTACGAGGACTTCCGGGAGCGCGACACCTACACCCCACTTGCCGAACTGGTCAGCAACATTACGGGAAAGCCCGAAAGCGTGGTAGCCGTGAAGAACGCCTGGTTGGAAGCCAAGCAGAAGATCGTCAAGGAACTGACCCGTCGCGGATTCAACTTTCTCGAAGCGGAGTGAACCATGACCGACAGGAGCAGGCAGGAACGCAATCAGCGGGCCTTGGACGCTCTCATCGTGTCGCAACTCCGACGGCACGAAGACAGCGATGAGGTTGACTGCGAGCACCTTCCGCGTCTCACCGCGGAAGAGCAACAAGCCCTGGATTCCCTGGGGCCCGATTTCATCGACAACCTTCTCGCGGGCCAGATCAAACCCACAGAGGATGATCCGCCTGCGGAGGAGGATGAATTACTGTGCGCCGGCGGAACGTCGTTCGGCATGAACAGGGCCGAAGAGATCGACGGCGAGACCGCCGAAGAGTTGGAGCGGAAACGTCGGGAGATCATCGAGCGGCTGAAGAAGAAGGACGGTGACGATGCCCAACCCAGTAGCTGAACGGGCGAAAGAAGTGCTCGTGACGCTGGACAGGTGGCGGGTTCCCGTCAACCCGTTTGATATCGCCAGAGAGGAAGGCATTGAACTTGCCCCGGGAACCTATGGGGAGAAGTTCGACGCCCGCATCGAGTATCTTCCGGCCGTCAGGAAGTTCGTTATCTACTACCGGGATGTCGGCAGGACGGAGGGCCGAATCCGCTTCTCGATCGCGCATGAGCTCGGGCATTTCTACATTCCCGAGCACCTGGAGCGGATTCTCAGGGGCCAACTTCACAACTCCGAAGCGGATTTCCGATCGCGTGACCCGCGCGAAGAGGAAGGCGACGAATTCGCCGCGGCCCTCCTCATGCCCCGCGAGTTGTTCGTCCAGGAAGTGAGCCGGCACTACCACCGCGTCTGCACGCTCCGCGAATTGTGCAGCATGGCGGATCACCGGTTCGGCACGTCGGTCACCAGCACGGCCCGGCGGTACTGCCAGTGCGACATTGAGGCGTGCGCCGTGGTGATGTCGGCGGCCGGCGATGTCTTGTGGGCGATGTACGCGGAGGACATGGCCTACAGAAACATGAAGTACATCAAGTTCAGCGCGCCGCCTCCCCCCGGCAGCAAAACGGCCAGGCTCTGGGAAATGATCGGCGACGGCTCTGGCGAGGCGATCGAGGGCAGCGTCGAGGCCACGACCTGGTTCCCGTACCCGCACTACCACGGCAGACTCTGGGAGGAGGCCATGCCTCTCGGCACCACAGGCCTCGTGCTGACGTACCTCACGCTTGAGGACCAGGACGACTGATTTTTCCGAAAACCCGTACTACGGTACGGCTCCTCGTGCGAGGACTGGGTAGAAGGCCACCGTCGTGGTGGCTGAAACCAAGTCCAAGTTGTGAGGAGTTCGTGTTATGTCCACTGGTGTTGGAATCGGTGCCCGCCACAAAACGGGCGAGAAGTGCGTGGAGTCGGGGCGATACCGCTTCGACGGGTACACGGACGGCACGTCGTCGCCGCCCCCGAGGCCCGAAGAGCGCGAGATACCCTTGAGTCGTGGAGAGACCTTCCCGCCGATTCGCTCGGCGGGCAAGTCCTGCTGGTGGAAGCTGATGCAACGCATCTAGTCTCCGCCACGGGCGGAATACCACCGCCGGCGCCCGTCCTAGTGCGGATGGGCACGGCGGTGGTGTTTTTCTTGGCACAGGTGCCCCTTTCACACCCGTGCCTTCCTTAGGCACGCAGAATAGCCGAACAGCCCCGTCTTTCCATGCCTACAGCCGATTGCGCCCGCCATCATTCCGTGATACAATACTTGCGTCTCTTCCCCCCCATTCAATGGCGCACAAACACCAACACGCGCTCCTCCTCTTCTTCCTCACCTTCGCGCTGGCCACGCTCGCGTTCATTGCGGTCGTACGCCAGGTGCGGTTTACGGCGTCCCTCGTGAGCGCCGCTCCGGTGACGGCTGCATCGGTGAGCTGACCAGCGGGCTGCCCCTTCCTTCGCCTACTCCGCAACATTTCCGCGGACGCACATCCGCGTTTTGTGGCAGCGCCTCTCCGCGAAGGCACGCTTCCTCCGTCTGAGTTTCCGTTCCTTTCACAGTCGGAGGTACTGCCATGAAGACCGTCAGTCGTTGGTCTCACTTAGAAGAGTTCGGAATCGTCCTGCTCACCGGCGAGGCGTGCAGCCTCATGTACCGGCTGCTCTGCGATCTCACCGAGCGTGGTAAGCGGATCGTCGAGCGCTGCTTGAGTGTCCAGATCGCCTCAGAGAGCTGGAACAGCGGCGCGACGGATGACCCGCACGTGGCGTCGATCATGCTCACCCACGAAATGATGCTTCCGCTCGCTGTGTTCGCGCTTCTTGATGCCGGTTGCCGCGAGGTCTGGATCACCGATCGCGCTGCCATCGGCGTCGAACCCGACGACGCGGAGGAGACCGTGGAACGCATGAAGGAGGTGTACCAACCGCGCCGCCGCTTCGCGTACCACGGCCCGTATCAGGACCGCAACCAGCACCAGATGAGCGGGAGGGTACGGTGAAAATCACGCTCCTCGAAGCTGACTGCGGCACCTTCCTCCTCCGCGCCGAAGACGGCCGAACGATCCTCGTTCAAGTGGACTGGGATTTTCCCGGCGTCGCCTCGACGTTCGGCTGGAGCCCGCCTCCCGGCACGATGACCGACGACACCGGCACATTGGCGGAAAAGTCCCTCTCCACCGTCATCGGTGATGCCCGCGACTTCCTCCACGAACGCGCCGGCTCGACGGCCGACGATCCTGGGTACTTCTGAGCCTCCCTGAGACTCAGGCACGGCCCCTGCGGAGACGTAGGGGCTTTTTCATTGCTATCACCATGCTGTGAGCGATTGCCGCATCTCACGACCTAATGGTGATTTCCGTCGCGATCCGGCAAGATCGACTCCACAAGCGTCTTGGACACGACGAGGAGGACCTGATCGTTCTGATCTCTCGCCCTGCCCACGATCTCGTCTTTGTAGAACGGGTGCGCTTGCTCCTTGAAGTGCGCCGCGAGCGGCTGGAAGCCCAACAACAGGTATTCCGTGAGTTCCTTCCCGCAGGGCGAGGCGTCGTCCTGGACAAGCAGGATGAGCAACAGGAGGGCTTTCCGCAGGGCGACCACCTCATCCGGCTCCCTCTCCAGCTCGCCCATAATGAGCCGAGTCAACCCGTCGTAGAGCAACTGCCGCGTGTCGTCTGTGTTCATTGGCTCGCACCTACCTCTTCAGGCCACCGTCTCCCGGATTCACTGATCCCAGAGATTATCCCAACCCGCTCCTCGCCCCGTCAACCGCAGAAGACCGCGTCCAGTGTATTGCTCCATTGCTTTTCGCCGAACGCATCGCCTGTCCCCAAATTCTCAACCTCGCGATGCCCGACCTTTCGCAGAAGAGTCCGTCGACGCTGACCAGCCGACCGTGCTATCCTGACGATCGTGAAGAGCGCCCCTACCCGATCCGCCACCGTCATCACCGTCATCAACTTGAAGGGCGGCGTGGGGAAGACCCACACTGCCTGGCTCCTGGCCGGCGTGGCTGAGGAACGCAAGCAGAAGCTTCTCGTCATCGACACCGACACGCAGGGCAACATCACGAAGAGCTTCCTCTCCCCCGGCCAAAGTCCCCTCCCCGGCATCGAGGCCCTCTTCGACCCACGCACCGAGGCCGATCCCTCCGCCCTCATCCGCTCGACGCGGTTTCCCTCGATCGACCTCCTCCCCTCCTCCCCGGCGCTCGCCGCCTACGACCTCTCCGACCAGCGCCTCTGGGAGCAGTCCGACCTCCACTTCTCGCTTGCGGACGGCTTGAACGCGATCCGTGACCGCTACGAATACATCGTCTTCGACTGCCCCCCACGCCTCTCCCTGGTCAGCTTCGCGGCGCTCTGCGCCTCCGATTACGTCGTGATCCCCCTGGAGGCCGCCGACTGGGGCGCACAGGGCATCGTCCGGGTCACCGCCGCTGTCGAACACGTCCGTGAGCGGTACAACCCGAACCTCGTGCTCCTCGGGTATTTGGTCTCCCGCTTCAAGCGTTCCCGCTCCTACCAGCGCAGTTACTTGAAGAAACTCCGCGAGCACTTTGGTACACTCGCCTTCGACACGGTCGTCCCCGACCTGGCCGGATACGAGAAGGCGGTCACCCACGGTATTCCCATCACTCTCTATGCCAAACGCAGCCACGAAGCCGCCGTCGCCCGGGATCTCGTCGACGAAATCGAGCGACGGATTCGGCAAAACAGTCGAGGCAGCGCTCGCCGCGGCCGGCGACACGTTCAGCGAGAAGCCCTCGCCGCCGCTAGCTCCTGAGCACTCCCTCCACGGCACCATCGACGGCCGCCGCCGCCTCGGCGGGGCGTTCTACATTGAAGTCTCGCGCATCGAGCCCGATCCCGACCAGCCCCGCCGCCGCCTCGACACCGAGGCGCAGCAGGAGATCAACGACTCGGTGAAGCGGCTCGGCATCCTCCAGCCCATCACCGTCCGGTTCCTCGAAGGCGAGAACCGCTACCGCATCATCACCGGCGAGCGCCGCTACCATGCCGCCCGCGCCGCCGCCCTTACGGAAATGCCCTGTTGGGTGCAGTCACCCAAGGAGGATGAAGTGCTGCTTCACCAAATCGTCGAGAACTGGCAGCGACTCGACATGCACCCGTTTGACCTCGCGGACGCTCTTGCTCGGCTCCGCGATATTCGCCACTTTTCCCAGAATGACCTCGTGCGGGAGACGGGCAAGTCCAAGGGGGAAATCTCCAAGCTCTTCGCGCTCCTCGATCTTGATCCCGCCGTGCAGAAGCTGGCCCGCTCTGATCCGTCCGGCCGGATCACGCGTCGCCACCTCTACGCTATCCGCCCCCTCCCCGCTTCGAGCCAGATGGCCCTCCTCGGGCGCGTCCAGCGGGAGGACCTCACATCCGGCGACCTGGAGCAAATCGTCCGGACGCAGTCTCCAAAGGCGGACGGCCCACGGCCCGGCCCGGCCGCACAGGCCCGAAGGCAGTTCAAGACCGAGCGTGCCACGGTGAGCTTCACCGCGCGCCGCCGTGTGCTCAGCGACGACGACATCCTCGCCGCCATGGACGAAGTGCGTACGCGCCTTCTCTCGCCGCAGCAGATAGCCCCGTGAGCCGCGATAGGATCGAGCGGATCGTGATTTGGCCGCCATTCATACACATTCGATAAAGCCCCCAGCATCGTGCTGAGGGCTCCTGTCTGAGCCTATGCGACGTCCCAAGCCATGACGGCATCGCACGTACTCTTCGCCACGATCTGGTCGAACTCTTTCAGACCGGTGATTTCGGGTGGGAAACCGCCGCGATCGAGCCAGTAGAGCAGATCGCGTGCAACGTCCGATGCGTCCTCCCACTCTTCGTCAATGACGGCATCGGCAAGCTCACGCCACGCCTGGTTCGGATCCATCGGACTTCTCCGCGTACTTCTCGGTGCAGGCTTTACACGACACGACGACGAACGGCTTGCACCAGACATTCGTGCCGACAATCGAGTAGCTGACGGTCCCGACATCGGCCGTTTCCACCGTGAGCGGCTGCTTGCAGAAATAGCAGCCGCACTTCACGAGATCCGCAAGAGACTGCATGGAGCACCTCCTTTCCGAAAGAACAGGGTTCAGACGGAAGCAGCATGCCCGCGGCGAAGTATCTGCGCAAACGCCCCCATCCGAAGATGAGGGCGTTGCCTGATCATTCTTCCGTCTTGTGCTTCTCGGCACACGACTCGCATGTGATGACCACCGTCGGCGTCGACCACTTGCCATCCTCGCCCACCGAGCCGTAGCTGATGGTTCCGATGACAGCGGTGTCGTCCGTGAGCGGGCACTTACAGAAGTGGCACCCGCGTTTCAGAAGCTCCGCAAGCGTTGCCATAGGCACCTCCTTTCCAGGGATCAGGCGAAAGGAGATTGCCGCGGTGTCTCTGTGCGCGCAACGTGATCAAGTGCATGACTTGGACGAAGACGGCTGCCACGAGCCCGAGGAGTGCGAAGTCTGCATCGAGCAGAACCACTCCTCGTCCTGCCCACACCGATGCGGACAATGCTGCGAGGAACTACTCATCGAGACGAGCCTGCGGGACGCCGAACGGGAACCCCGCATCAGAGCCGAGTGCTCACCGATCATCTCGGATTGTACCGGCGTTCGTGAGACGATCGGTTACCTCCTCAATGATCCGGCCAAGCACCACGCCTGCCATTTCCTCGACGCCACAACGAAGCTCTGCACGATCTACAAGACGCGCCCGCTCGTCTGCCGCGTGTTCGATTGTCAAAAAGCTTCCGAATAGACCCTCGACGAATCTGGGCTGACCAGCGGGGGGGCGGGCCAAGGTTAGTACGGCCGTCGTTGGGAGCACCACTTCACGTACACGTTGGCGGACTGTTTCCCAGGGAAACTTCCTCGCCAAACCCTAATCCATTTCACCGTCAAGTCAGTTTTGCGTTGCACGTTCCACCCGCTGGCTACACTGCCCAATAACCACCAATATGACCGAGGAAACCGCCCATCAACGGCCTCAGCGTGGCCCGCTCTCCCCACGTTCCCGTCGGCTGCGCCCCGGCCGCGCCTACCTCGGCCACGCGCAGCTCTCACTGGTGGAGCACGCCCTCTGCCCGCTCGATGCCGCCAGTTCCCTCGGCGACCCGCTCATCCACGAGGCGAGTTACTGGTTCTCTGACTTAAACCGCCATCGCAAGCAGGCCCATGCGCGTGTGCTGTGTCCCGAGGGCCTGTCCTCCAGTGACGAGTTCTACCTCTGGGGACTTTTGAGTCTCACGTTCTCGCAGCAGAACCCCACGGCCGATTTCTACGCCACCCCATACTACTGCCTCCGGCGCTTGGGGTGCATCGACGCACAAGCCAACCGCGGCGGCAAGAACTACGAACTCTTCCGCTCGGCGATCGACCGTCTGGCGGCCGTCACGTACCGAAACGACTTCTTCTTCGACCCTATCCGCGGCGAACACCGGCAGGTCAGCTTCGGATTCTTCAGCTACTCCCTCCCGCTCGATCCTCAGTCCTCCCGGGCCTGGCGGTTCGCGTGGGACCCGATCTTCTTTGAGTTCTGCTCCGCCGTCCGGGGAGCGCTCCTCTTCGACTTCCAGACGTACCGCGCCCTCGATGAGGCCAGCCGCCGGCTCTTCCTGCTCCTCAAGAAGGTGTTCTGGCGTAACGCCGAATCCCCCGACTTCGACCTCCATGACCTCGCCGTCCACACGATCGGCTTCGCCCCCACACAGGAACCGCGTCACCTCAAGCGCAAGCTCCTGCGCTGCATCGAGAGGCTCCTCGCCCAGGGCATCCTGCGGCTCCCGACCGGGATCTCCCGCCCTGTAGACCTCTTCACGAAGCGTGCCAAAGGACGCTACAGTGTCCGACTCCACCGTGGCCCGCACTTCGACCATCCCCTTGCAGATGCCATGCACTGCGACGTGACCGAATCCCCTCTCTACGAGATCCTCACGACGATTGGCCTCGACCGACCGGCCATCCGACATGTCCTCACCGCTTACGATCCCCGCCTCATCGCCGAGATCGCCGACATGACCATCGCGGCCCGCGAACGATTCGGCGAGGCCTTCTTCACTAAGAGCCCCGCCGCCTACTTCATGGACAATCTCGCACAGCATGCTAAGAAGAATCGCACTGCGCCCGACTGGTGGCGCGCCGTGCGCGCCGAGGAGGAACGCCGCCGGCGTCAGGCGGAGCGACCCGCCAAAGGCCCCGACGACCACGCGGAAAAAGCATTCCGCGCCTACCTTGATACCGAGGCCCGCGATGCCTTCGAGCGAGTCATGGATCGCGTCTTCCAGAGCTTCCGTTCCGCCGGCCAGAGCGACGAGGCCGCACGCAGGACGGCCCAGGAACACGCGGAGCTCCACTTCCGCCACCTCTTCTTCAAGGAACACCCTGAATGCCGTGGCGACGGCCCCTCGCGCGTCAGTGACATCCTCTCCTAACCCCTGATACAACCCATTGTCATTCGTGCGTGTTGACGTCGTGTTTTCTTCTTCCGGCAATCCCTTTTGCTTACATATCTATTTGATACATCTTATTTGACGCACATCATCTTCATTCCGTGCCACATCCTTTTTCTGGCTTCCATCTGCGGAATGGTCACTATTCAGTCCTTGCGGTAACCCTCGCGAACCGTGTCGCTGAGTCCACTACTTCTCGTCCCAACCGTGTCGCTGAGTCCACTAATCATCGCCAGCCATCGTGTCGCTGAGTCCACTAGTTTCCCTGGGAAACCCACCCGCGAAGTCCACTACTTTCCCCAGGAGATTTCACGGCATCCCAACCGACAGTACCACACAGGGTCACTCTGCTGGCAACCCTTCGTCGCCTCCGCGTTCCACCCCGAGGTCTCCCGCGACGCCACCGGCGGACGGAGCCGACCGTTTCGTGGCGCGCGGGAGACAAGAGTCGCCTCTGGGAGGTTCCCCCACTCGCGGAGCTTCGCCCGCGAGACCCCCGCACATGCACACGCCCAACGGCTCGCACCTCGCCGATTGTCGGCGGGCAACGTGCGGGGGTCTCGCGTGCTCCGAAGGAGCGCTCGTGGGGGAACGCACGTTGCCGCGGCCGACGCCGCGGATTAACCGCTGGAGCGGGTGCATCTCCGGCCGAATGGCCGGACCACACCTCTACACCATCACCCCTCTACACCCCCAAGAGCCACGCCTCCATCGCTCCCCACTCCTCCGGCGTCATCGACGCCGTCTCCCGTCCCTTGAATCTTCCGCCGTGCATCTCAGGCGACCATGCCAAACGCACGGGGCAGTATTCCGCCAGACTCACGACGGCCTGACGCGCGGCAAGCTCTCCTTCCTCGGTACAGTCGAACATCACGACGAGTGTTGGCCCTCCCGCCGACCGCAGCATCTCCGTCGCCCGGTCGGCCTGCTCGCGCGTCACCGCCTTGGCGCAGAGCCCCAGCGTCGGTATCCCCAGCGCGTCGAGGGCGATCACATCATTCGGCCCGGCCGTCACCATGATCCCCAGCCGTGCGGCTCGTGAGCGGACCTCCGCGTCCTTCAGCCGGTGCTGCCCGAACAGTTCCACGCCCCGCCGGAAGTCCTTCACCATGTGGTACTTCTCCGGCTCCTTGTCCTGCTTCCCTCCCGCGATCCACTCATGGAGCTTCCCTTCGTACTCCGGATCGCGACCGAACCAGGTGAGCACCTCTCCGTCCTCTGAGAGCATCGGATACACGATCCGACCGCGCATGGTGCCGCCGGTGCGATCGCCGCCCGCGTCACGGGGCAGGTAGCCCGTGCGCCACTTCCGACACGCCTCGGGCGTCAGGAACGGACGGTGGCGGAAGTATGAGGCTGCCTTCGGGCTCATCGCCGCCGGATCGACTACAAACTTCTCGTCGAGATGGACGAGGCCGCGTGCCCGTTCGTTCTCCGAAGCCGACAGCGGGGCATTCCCCCGACGCTTGCCGCGAACCTCTACAACCGGCGTGGGCACCGGCTCTTCCGCCTCCGCCTCCGCCGGCTCCTGCCCCGCCTGCATCGCCTGCATATCCCCGAGAATTGCCTTGAACCGCTCGCCCCGAGGCTTCCCCTCCATATGCGTTCCGGGCTTCAGCAAGTCGATCAACGATACCAGGTTCCCCCCACGCCCACACCCCGCGTGGAAACAGCGCCACAGCTTCGCTGCGTGGTCCGCCTGGATCGCAATGACGCGTTCGCCGGTCTCTTCCGAACGACCGCAGTTTAAGAAGCAACGCATCCGGATCTCACTGCCGACCCGATGAATCTCCGTGCTCGGCACCCCGTAGTACGCGAGGACTTGTTCTGCCGACAGCGCGCCCATCAGCGCATCCACGTTTACGAATCCGGAACGTTCGCTCCCCATGCAAATGAAAGGTAACGCAAATCGAACTTGAGGCAGATCGCCGCTTTGCATGGTATGCAGAACAATCCACTATGGCAACTGACCTCATCACACGCCACCTCACTGCCCGCGACGAGGAGATTCTCCTCGCGCTGGACCGCTGCCCGCTCACGGTGCAGCAGATCCTCAAGCTCAGCCAGACGTTCCCCGGCCACGCCTTCACGAGCCCGAGGAGCGTCCAAGACCGCCTCCAGAAACTGCGGGAGGCCGGCTGGGTCTGCCGCTGGACCTACGCGACCATCGGCCGCACCGGCGCCCCCGACTACTACAAGCTCACCCTCCTCGGCTACCGCCTCCTCTACGGTCGAGACGCCGCTCCGCCGACGAAGCGGGCCTTCAGCGAAGTCTCCATCGGTTATCACCACCATACCCTTTGCCTCGCCGACTTCATCGTACACACCCTCGTCGCCGCCCACCGTGCCCGTATCCACATGGTGAACTTCTCCCGCGAGCACACGGTGCAGTTCTCACTCGGTCATGATTCCCTCTTTCCCGACTGCGCCTTTGAGCTTCACACGCCCACCCGGTGCCGGTTCAACTATCTCGTCGAACTGGATAACGCCACGGAGCGCGTCCGATCGGACAAAGATGTCGATAGTTGGCAGCGTAAGATCCGCCTCTACGAGCAATTACAGGACCAACGTCACCCCCATCGCTTCCGCGTGCTCATCGTCGCCACCCGCAGCGCTGACCGCCTCCGCCACATCCTCTCCCTCGCCGCCGGCCACGCCCGTAATCCCTCCCGCTCGCTCTTCTACGGAACCTTGCTCCACGACTTCCTCGCCCACCCCGCCCCCATCCACAGTCCCTGTTTCCTCGACCACCGCCTCTCCCCGACTCCCCTTATTCCCTCTCCCGATTCCGCTGTCCCCGCTCGTCACTTGTCTCCCCTTGAGGCGCTGCGTCGCACCTGCTACACCCTTGCCCTTGCCCTCTGTCTGTCGTCTGACCCCCTACTCAAGCCCTCCATTGCGTGGCTTTCCTCCGCCCGGATCGCAGCCTCCCGGGAATACCACCTCCTGAACCGGATGCCGTGAGCATTCCGCGTCCTGCGCGCCATCCGCTCCCGTGCCAAGCCCTCTGACACCATTCGCTCTACCCCGCAACGCGAAGACGTGGTTGCCCTCTCTTCCCCTTGCTACCCTTTCCCCTTTGCCGCCGGCCTCCGTCCCCTCGCCACGAGCGCCGCGACCGTGCGGTCTCCCCTCTCCGTCATCGTAGGCCCTCGGGGACACCATCGGAGTGACGTTCACGATGGACATCTCTCCCTGCCCGAGGATTCGGTCGATCCCGCCCGAAACGCCTTCCGGATTGGGCACCTGGCACCGAGCGTGCAGGCCGCGGCAGAACCCGCCCTTCCGGACCGATGCACGTCCCACGGGGCGGGTTTTTCCCTTCGGCGACTTCCGTCCGCCTGAACTTTGCCCTTCGAGTCCTTGAATTCCTAGAGGACTTGGCCCTTGACCGCTCCGAAGCTCCGGCTCTGGAGCGGTTTTCTTGAGCTCTTCTCCCAACTTCTGGCACCCGCGCTGTCCTTCGCTATCCTTCGCCCGTGCTCTTCAGCCTTTCCGTTCCACCGGACAACGATCGCGGCCCGCAGTACATGGAGCAGGCCCTCGCCGCCATTCATCAGGCGAATCCCGACCGCCGCCCCTTCGACCTCCTCTTCGCCCGTTCCGGCCGCACCGTCGGTCTCTTCTGCCGCGTCCCGCCGGAGCTTTCCTCTGCCGTCACTGCCCAGCTTTCCGCCCACTACCCAACAGGCACGCTCGGCCGTCTCACCGACCATGCCTTTGCTCCCCCCGACGATTTCCTCTCCTGTTCTGCCGACCTGCGTCTCACCCCGGATATCTTCCCGATCCGCCGCTACACCCAGTTCGACGACCCGCTTAACCGCAACACCTCCGATCCGCTGACGGCAATCTTCGCCTCCCTCGCCCTCGGTTCCCGCGACCGCGCCAGTCCTCTCGTTACCCTCATCGTCCGGCCCGCTCCCGACCGCCGTATCCGTCAGGCCCGCCGAATCCTCCAGCGTCTCAGTCGCCCATTCTTCCGCTCCCATCCGGGCTTCGCCCACCTCTATGCCATCGGTTCCACCAGCCCCTCTGCCCTCGTCCGTATGCTCACGCGCGCCCTCGGCGCTCTGCTGTCCCGTTCGCCCTCCACTCCACCTCCCGTGCAACTCACCACAGCGCCCGCCCGCGCCCACGACCGCGAGGAGGACTTGCAGGCTGCCTCCGACAAGATCGGCCGCCACCTCTTTGAGGTCTCCATTCGCCTCCTCGTCCACGCCCCACCCGCTGCGGCTGGTCACACGGTGTCCTGCATCCGTCAGATGGCCGGGGCGTTCGGCCAATTCACGGTTCCCCGCATGGCGCGCTTCCGTCTCTCGCGCGTCCGCCGCAGCCTCCCGACGTTTCGCTCCCAGGGATTCCTGCTCTCGTGCGAGGAGCTTGCGACGCTCTGGCATCCGGCCACGGCCACCGTCCGCGCCCCCGCGATGCAGTTCACCGAGAGCCGTGAACTGGAGCCACCTACGAATCTCCCTTCCCCTGTGCGCGACGTGGACACCGTGGCGCTCGGCCGCGTCCGGTTCCGTGCCCGTACGGACTTGGTGGGCCTGCGCTTGGACGACCGCCGCCGGCACCTCGCGATCATCGGCAAGACCGGCATGGGCAAGACCACCCTCCTCCACCAGCTCATCGCGAGCGACATGCAGGCGAACCGCGGCCTTGCCCTCCTCGATCCCCACGGCGACCTCGCCGACGCGATTCTCGACAGGGTGCCGCGGCATCGCACGAACGACGTGATCGTCTTCGACGCCAGCGACCGAGAGTATCCCCTCTCCTTCAACGTCCTGACGTGCCGAGACGCGCACCAGCGGGGGCTCACCGCCTCGGCGGTGGTTTCCGCATTCAAGAAGCTCTACGGCGAGAGTTGGGGCCCCAGGCTGGAGCACATTCTGAGAAACGCCCTCCTCGCTCTTCTGGAGACGCCCGGCGCATCCCTGCTCTCCCTCCAGCGGCTCCTGAGTGACACCGCGTACCGCAAAACGGTTACGGGGCGGCTCCGCGACCCCGTGGTACGCGGATTCTGGGAGCGCGAGTTCGCATCCTGGAAGCCGCAGTATCAGGCCGAAGCCCTCAGTCCCATCCAGAACAAGGTGGGCCAGTTCCTGAGCATCCCCACGCTTCGCGCGATCGTCGGGCAGGGACGCACGAGCCTGGATCTCCGCAGTGTCATGGACGAGGGACGCATCCTCGTCGTGAATCTGAGCAAGGGGCGCATCGGCGATGATGCCTCCTCGCTCCTGGGTTCCCTGCTCGTGACCGCCATGCAACTCGCCGCCATGAGCCGCGCGGAGATTCCCGAGAACGCCCGCCGCGACTTCACCCTCTACGTCGATGAGTTCCAGAATTTCGCTACGGATTCTTTCGCCACGATCCTCTCCGAGGCACGGAAGTACCGGCTCAGTCTCGTGCTGGCCAACCAGTACCTCGCGCAGATGGAGGAGGCCACCGCGGACGCCGTGTTTGGCAACGTCGGGAGCCTCCTGGTCTTCCAGGTAGGGGCACGCGATGCCGAGGCGCTCACGGAACAACTGGGCGGCGACGTCACACCGCCGGATCTGCTGGCGCTCCCACGCTTCCGGGCGTACGCTCGGCTGCTCGTTGACGGGATGCCCAGCCGGCCGTTCTCGATGGAAACTCTGCCGCCGCGGGCGAGCGAACACGCAGGCCGGTCGGCCGTCATCCGTCGCACGTCGCGGCACCGCTACAATCGCCCCGCGGCTCTCGTCGAAGAGGAGATCCACCACGCTCTTACCTCCCACGTATGATCCCAGTGCCCCGGCCGCCGCCGTCCGTTGAAGACCTGCACGAGTTCTTTCTTCGCCTGAAAGCCAAGGTGGAAAGCATGGAAGGCACCGTGCGCCAGATCCTCGCCGAACGCACGCGCGATGCTCTGCCGCATCCGACGTGGCGGGACATCGAGGCGCTCAAGAAGGACATCGCTGAGTTGCAGAAGAAGATCGCCGCTTCGCGGAGGAAGTGAGAGCAAGGCCGTGTCCTGACGCCGCACACGTGGCGCAGCCTGAAGGCGTCTTTCAACTCGTTGCACTGATTGAAGACGGGAGTACCGTCGAGTGTTCGCCTTCTTCATGGAAACCCTCACCGCCATCGTCCGTCGCAACGACGTGGAGACCATGCTCCGCAATGCCCGCCTGACCCGCGAGTGGCCAGACGGGCAGGAGAAACGTGCGGAGGCGGAACGGCAAGTCCGTATGGCGATGTATGAACGCGCGCTCGGAGGAATCTCCGAAGACGTGGCACGGGAAATCCTCGACATCCTCCGTCCGTGCTGTCCGGAAGTCTTCTGCGTTGAGCCAGCACCCGCAGTCCGGCCGGATGGGCTCATCGACTGACCTCGACCGTGGTAGCCCCCCACGTCTTCTGCTATCCTTTGCCGCAGGATGTTCTCGCTGCGTCCCTGTCTCCTCTTCTCCGGCTTCGTCCTGGCGCTCTTCCTGCCCGTGAGCGCCTCTGCCACCTGGCACCTCTCGGGCTTCAGCTACCGAAAGGCAATCACCATCGACAACGCCAACGTCGATAGTGACTTGAGCGGCTTCCCGCTCCTCGTGAAGTTCACGGCCGATACGGACTTGGGTGCCCACGCCACCAGCAGCGGCGCGGACCTGCGATTCACCACCGGGACCGGAATGCTCCTGCCCTACGAGCGCGAGGAGTTCCACATCCGCGCAGGTTCCGGCTCAGGCGTCTTCTGGGTGAAGGTGCCGACCATTACGACTGCGGCGGACTCTACGATCTACGCGTACTACGGGAAGAGCGATGCGAGCGACGGACAGAACAAGACCGCAGTGTGGGATTCAAGCTACAAGGGCGTGTGGCACTTGAACGACCCGACGAATCCGACGGATTCGACGAGCAATGGGAACAATGGGACGAATAACGGAGTGACGGCGGTGACGGGGAAGGTGGGTGGTGCGGGGAGGTTTAATGGGAATAGTAATTATGTTGAGATTCCCAATAATTTACCAGATTTAGGTACTGCTGGATGGACTGTGGGTAGTTGGTTTAATACATCGTCAGCAACTGAGCAACTAATCATTAGCGCGTATGGCTCTTCTCCAAATCCACAGGTTGAACTATTCGTTCTTAACACCGGTGCGATATATGCAGAGATAACTGGTCCATCACCTCCAAGACTTATCTTACAGGGAAGTGCAAACCTTCGTGGCACTTTTCATTATGTAAGTTTGGTGCGAGACACTGTTGCTGGTAAGATGGTCATCTATCTTGATGGTGTTGTCGTAGCAAATCCGACAGATACGACAACTGGTAATTTTGATATGGCTCACAATTGGAGAATTGGTGCACGCTCGACAACGGCATTGGATTATTTTAACGGCTCCATCGACGAGACCCGCATCTCCTCCACCGCCCGCTCCACCGCCTGGATCAAGTTCGAATACAACAACATGGCGAGCGCGACAAACGAGCTCACGTGGGCCACACAGGAAGATGGCACGCCTCCCACGGTGACCTCCGTCACTTCTCCGACCGCCGATGGTACCTATGGGAGCGGGAGCACGGTTGCGGTTACCGTCACCTTCTCGAAGGCCGTCACCGTGACGGGCACCCCCCAGCTCACCCTGGAGACCGGCGACTCCGATGCTGTCCTCAACTACACCTCGGGTGATGGCACGGACACGCTCACGTTCACGTATACCGTCCGGAGCGGGGACAGCTCTTCGGACCTCGACTACGCTTCTACCAGCGCCCTCGCCCTGAACGGAGGGACGATCAAGAGCAGCCTCGGGATCGATGCCACCCTCACCCTCGCCTCCCCGGGGGCCGCCGGCTCCCTGGGGGCCAACAAGGCGCTCGTGATCGACGGCGTCGCGCCCGCCGCCCCCGGCATTCCGGACCTCGCGGCGGGGTCGGATACGGGGAGCGGTTCCACAGATAATCTGACGAACGATGCGACCCCGACGTTCACCGTGTCCTGCGAATCCGCTGCGACCGTGCGGCTCCTCTCCGGCTCCACCATCCTCGGCACGGGAACCTGCACGGCATCGTCCGCGTCCATCACCTCCTCCACCCTCACGGAGGGAACCTACGCCATCACCGCCAGGCAGACGGATGCCGCCGGGAACGTGTCCGCGACGGATTCCGCGCTCACGATCACGCTCGATACGACGGCCCCTGTGATCGAAACGCTGTCTCCCGCGGATGATGCGACGGATGTCGCCGTCGATCTGAACCTCGTCCTCACGTTCTCAGAGACCATCGCGAAGACCGGCACCGGTATCCTCACCCTCCACCGATCCTCCGATGACACCATCGTCGAGACGATCACGGTCACGAGCTCGCTCGTCACCGGATCGGGGACGGACACCGTCACGATCAATCCCTCCGTCACCCTCGTAAACGCCACCCCCTACTACGTCCATATCGACATCCGGGCGTTCCCGGACAGCGCGGGGAACGTCTTCGCAGGGCTCAGTGACAGCGTAACGTGGAACTTCACGACGGTTGCCGCTTTGTCCTCCTCCTCGTCTTCCAGCGCGCAGGCGCAAGTGGGAGGCGCAGGCGGCCATCGCGGCAGTCCGGCACAGATGGCGACCCGCATCGCCCAGGCGCGCGTGACGATCCTGGCCCGCTTCGAGGGGAAGAAGCAGGAGAGCGAACGGCTTGTGGCGGAGGAGACCGAGCGCGACGAGGCCGAGCGCGAAGAACTGGCTGCCCGGGAGCGGGAAGAGCGGATCGCCAGGCGCATCGCGAAGCATGAAGCAGCCATTGCCCTGGCCCAGAAGGAGCAGGAGGAATTGCAGAAGAAATTCGCCCTGCACCGCGATGAGCGCTACGCCAAGGCTCTCGCGATCAAGGAACAGCTCCTCGCCGAATCCAAAGCCGCGCTGAAAATGGAGCAGGATGCTCTTCAGGCGGAGCAGGATGCGAATCGAGCACGCCGAAAGGAGCGCCTGGCTGAACGATCACAGTTGACGAAGGAGCAGGAGCTCGCCTTGCAGCAGGCAGAACAGCGCGAGGAACAGGCTGCCCGGGAGCGCGAGGCCCGCATTGTGCAGAGAATCAAGGAACATGAAGCGGAGATCGCGCAGAGTCAGAAGGAGCAGGAGGAACTCCGGCTCCAGTTCGCAGAGCACCAAGAGGAACGCTTCGCGAGGGCGCTCGAAGAAAAGAAGAAACAGGCAGCGGAGGCCGAGGCAGCCCTCCTCGCGGAGCAGGAAGCACTTCAGGCGGAGCAGGAAACGAACGCCGAGCGCCGCGAGAACCGCCTTGCAGAGAGAGAGGCGCGCAAGGCGGCTGCGCCCTCTTCCTCCTCTCCCAATCTCAAAACCCTCGCCTTCCGACGTGACCGGCTGTATGCCGAGGTCGGCGAGACACCCGTCCTCTACGCCGACGTTCCCCTTTCCGCCTGGTATGCACCATACGTTTCGTATGTGATCGAAGAGAAGATCGCGACGGGGTACGCGGACGAAGCGGGCAAGCCCACCGGGGAATTCGGCGTCGGGAACGCGATCACGTACGCAGAAGTGCTGAAGATGGCCATGCAGGCTTCTGACAAAGCCTTCGACCTGCGGGGCCTGCCCCCTCCGCGCAATGAATCCGCGCAGGGAACCTGGGCAGCAACCTATGTCGCGAAGGCGGAGGCACTGGCGCTGTCGGTCTTCGCGCCCTCTCTCGACGTGAACAAGTCGGCAACGCGGGGAGCAGTGATTCAGACGATTCTGGAAGTGCTTGGAGTCACGATCGGGAATACGCCCGCGAGCTACGACGACGTGCCGAAGGATCATCCCCACACGAACGCCATCGCTGCCGCGACGTTCTTCGGGCTCGTCCAAGGCGACCTTGATGCGGAGGGAAAGCCACTCAACCGTTTCCGTCCCGATGATCCGATCAACAGGGCAGAGGTCGCGAAGATCATCGCACTTGCCAAAGAACTCCTGAAGTGAAGACCACGTGCCCTTCCGTAGCCCGAAGAGAGGAGGGCCGCGTGAACCTACCTCGATATTGCCTCCTACGCTTGCATGCACAACCTAGACAACCCGAAGAAGCGGGAACTCTTCAACAGAGCCGTCGAGAACCATCACCGCGCCTGCAGGGAAGTCGAGGAGCAGTACCACGAGCAGCGCCGCCGCCCCGGGACGCTCGAATGAGGCGCCCCCGCACGCCCGCGTAGTTCTCTCACCGCGGGGCCCCCGGTCAACTTGCGGCATCTTCGCACTCTCCGTGGTATCCTCCCGGGTTGCCCATCCTCCGGGGCGCGATGAGCACGAACCCTCCCATCGAACGCGGCTTCTACGTTGACCTGGAGAAGGCCCAAGATGGCAATCTGCGTATTCGGCTGAACCGAAGCGGCCGACGGCACTTCGCCGAGATCCGCCAGCAGCGCGACGCCTACGGGATTCACGCCGCCCTGTGCGCGCTCCTGGAGGACCATCTGTGCAACGGCTGGGAGATGGTTCCGCCCGAGGACATCGCGGCGCTGACCGCCGCGCCGATCCTCTCCGACGAAATCAGCAGGGACGACGAGGGGCAGGTCACCGAGGCCGGGCGCGTGTACTGGTACCCCGACTATCAGGTGTGTGACGAAATCGACGAACTTCGCTCCCACCTGATGCTCGTCTTCCAAGGCGTCGCATGACCCAGGAAGACTCCGACCGGCTGGCTGGCTCCTTCGAGAACTTCGCAAGCGATACCCGTCCTTCCGCGTCGGGCGATTGAATCCTCTGGATGCACTCCGGTACAAGTGATCGCTGAGATCCTTGCCGCTATCGCCTTCTCTTCCGCCGTACCCAGGCAAGACCCGCCGCCGCTCCTGCGGCTATCACCGCGGCAGAAGCCGGGCCGGTCTCACCGGCGGGAGCGTGGGTGGGGACGCGTACGGTGGATCCCCTCCTCCAGGGCTCGAAGGTCTGCAGGGTGGCGAAGAGGGGCACATGCGGCTGGGCCGGTGCGCGGACATCGGGGGCAGCGGGCAGCAGCGACGGAAAGGTGGAAGCAGCAGAGGATCTCTGCGTGATCAAGCCTCCCTCCCGGCGGCAGTATTCGTCACAGCCATCGCCGCCCAGCAGGTTGCCATCATCGCAGAACTCGACCGGGTCGAGGACGATGTCGCCGCAGTGGGGCAGGGAGCAATCGGGACGGCAGGGGGCATCGGGCAGATTGGAATTGAGGGGGCCGCTGTCACACTCCTCACCCAGATTGGGAATGCCATTGCCGCACTCACGGTGGAGGAAGCGACAGGTGGAGGTGCAGCCGTACGGCAGAGAGGCGTTGTGGAGGGAAGGTTCGCACTGTTCACCCAATGCACGCTGGACAGTGGAGTCGCCGCAACGGCCCTGCTCGAAGAGACAGTGTGAGGAGCAGCCGTCACCGTTAGAGAGGTTGCCATCAT
>Ga0208373_1000437_pt1 | contig 72350 bp, 62 predicted proteins | sample RifOxyC2_FD_184036 | JGI IMG/M metagenome (GOLD analysis project Ga0208373, IMG submission 184036) | Soil microbial communities from Rifle, Colorado - Rifle Oxygen_injection C2 (SPAdes) | ecosystem: Environmental > Terrestrial > Deep subsurface > Rock core/Sediment | place: Rifle, Colorado...
CAGGACTTTCATGAAAAACGTGCCATTCTCAATGGCCACAGTGTATACACCTGAGTGAATCCGTAACCCCTTGTAGTACAACCAATTGAGTGCCATGTCTGTAGAATTTATAGTAAACTCACGCTAGGCGGCGCAGTCCTGCTGGCGTTTGTCATGCTGTTTAAAAAATCCGGACAAGACCTGACGCCAAGGGCCGTTCTGGCATCCATGGCCATTGGTTTTCTACTGCTCATTGGCGGGAATGGCTGTGTGACCATTGCCGTGCGCAAGGTTGACAGCTATATGGCCGCGCTCATTGTAACCTCAATCCCGCTCCTGGTGCTCATTTACGACCGCGTGCTGTTCAAAAAACCCGTACGGGTACATGCGCTTGCAGCTATTATCTTGGGATTTGTTGGCATTGGCATGCTGTTGAACACAGGGAAAGGCATTGTTCCCAATATTTCTGGACATGCTCTTTTTGTGCTTCTCGGATCGGCGCTGTGGGCCCTGGGGACCTCTCTATCAAAACATGCACCACAGCCGACCGATCCTTTTATGAACTCCGCAATACAGCTTATCTCCTCGGGCATTGTAGCGTTGCTCATGATACCCCTGGTAACGCCTGTAAACGACATCCATCCATCGAACTGGACTTCAGGATCCCTGATTGCGCTGGTGTATCTGATTGTCTTCGGCACACTCGCCTTGGTGGCTTATGGCTATCTGCTCAAAACAGAGCCCAACAACCGCGTGGTAACCTATGCGTTTGTAAATCCGCCCATTGCTCTGTTTTTAGGATTGGTATTTGGTGGGGAGACGCCGGCGCCTTTTCTTGTTCCTGCGCTGGCGCTGATTTGCGGCGCCCTTGCGCTCACCTTCTATGGCCACCGGCTCACAGGATTAATGCGCTCGTGACCCCATGCGGGATTGCAGCCATTCGATCAGCTCTGCCATAACAGCATCTCTGCCCGGATCGTTGTGTATTTCGTGGTAAAACCCGGGCCAGATCCGGCAGGTGCAGAGCGCACCCGCTTTGTCTGAAAACTCCTGGCTTGCTTTATATGAGGTGAGTTTATCAGCATCGCCATGCATAAGCAGCATGGGAAGTGAAAGTTCGGCCGCATGGTCCAGCGCCCAAAAACCAGCATTGTAAAAACCGGAAAAGAGTGCCGGACTTATGCGCGTATGTACCAGAGGATCTTTTTTTATCTCTTCAACCATCTCCTTGTTGCGCGTAACATCGTTGACGTCAATTTCATTGTCCATGGTAATGGAAGGAGCAATGTGGTTGAATATCCTGGCAAGCACCATCTTCCATGCAGGTGGATCAAAAGCCAGCTTGAGCGCAGGGCAAAAAGAAATGACCCCGGCTATCTGCGGTTTACGCCGCAAGGCGTAGTTTATGACAAGATTGCCGCCCAGGCTCAGGCCAAAGAGAAAAAGCGGCAGTTGTGAAAACCGCTCCTGCGCAGTGGTAATGAGCAGGGAAATGTCGTTCATGAGAATATCGTATGAGGGTGTGTGGCCGCGCTTGCCGCCCGACTTGCCAAAGCCCCGGATATCGAGCGCCACCACGGCAATACCCGCTTCGTTGAGCGTGGCCGCGAAACGGTGGTACAGACCGCTATGAATACCGAGCCCGTGGACCAGGCACAGGACAGAGGAACTCTCTCCTTCGGGCTTCCATACACGGCCAAAGAGCGATAGGCCGTCAGACGCTGTTGTCTGAAATTCAGAATGGGGCATGCGCTAATAAAATACATAATTTAAAAGCTGTCGATTATATTAATTCATCCCAATGCAAAACGTCTTCACGCACACGAACACCCTTCCGGACACTGGACTGAGGGATTCTTCAAGGAGCACGATCCTGAATACTACCTTGCGGAAAATTATCCCGGTATAATTCATAGGTCCTGTTACGGGTCACTTCACCAGATGCATCTTTATCATGAGCCGCTGTGCGCCTGCCTCGAGCACGGCGAAATAAAAACCCGAACTCATTTGCCTGCCCATCGCGTCCTTTCCGTCCCACTGGGCGATAAACGAGCCGCCCATGGTGAATTCATCCGCCATGGTCTTGATCAGCTGGCCGCGTACGTCGTAGATCCGGAGTACCATGCGCACAGGACGCTCCCGGCGGGGCACAGACCATTTGACCGTGGTCGCGGGATTAAAAGGATTGGGCGAACTACACAACGTCATCCGTGACGCTAATGGCGCGGTCTTGTCCTCCGCTACATTCGTTGGCTCAATCACGAGCATTGACGTATACGGGGTTATGATGGAATATTTCAGGCCAAGGTGCAGCACTTCATTGACAAGTTCTGAGAGCTCGCCGTATATGGCGATATCGTCGAGTAAAAAGTCGATCTTGGCCGAGGCCCACATGCGCGGTACAAAAGGATGTTTATTTGCGGATGCGGGAAAAGCCAGGCTCTGGGAAAGGGAAAATCCCCTGTTTTTGAGCATGCCATTAAGCTGGAGGGGGAATGTGCCGCTGTTTCTGTAACGCCCCAGTACCGTGAGCTGCGATCCCCAATAGAGGTTGGGCAGGGTACGGGGGAAAATATCATATACATTTAGGCCATTGTACGAGAGTGAGAGGTTGGAAATAAGCGGATACGATATCTTCTGCATGAAAGCGCGCATGATCTGGTCAATGCTGTCTTTGGCCAGAATGTGCGCGCACAGCCCTTTGTTGTCCCGGGCCAGCTTTTTCAAAAAGCCCTCTTCAACGTCCGTGCCAATGCCAAAGGTATGGACCGTGATGTCCTTGATGTTCGCGCTGTCGACCTTTGCGGCAATGCGGTCAGCGGTCGATCCCGCAGGCCACGTGGGCACGCCGTCGGTGAGAAAAATAACTGCATTGACAGCGGTCGAATCGAACGACTGCGCAAGCGCTGAGACAAGCGCATCCTCCATATTGGTGAGTCCGCCTTCGCCCAGCTGATTGATGAATGCGTGCGCCTCTGCCTTGGCGCTGGCGCTTACCGCGGCCAGATTTGTTTTAAAAGGCATGGGGCTGGTGGCAAAGGGGATGATATTGAACCGGTCCTCTGGATTAAGCATGTCGACCATGGCATTGAGCGACGCACGCAGCTGTTCAATGCGCGTGCCTGCCATGGAACTCGACACGTCGGCCACAAAAACCACGTTTTTGGGCAGCACCTGGGACTCGGCAATGCTGTCGGGGGGGTTGACCCAAAGGAGAAAATAGGAATTGTCGCCCAGGGAATCGAAAAACATGCCCGTATCCGGATTGGGCGTATAGGTAAGATAGTTCATGAGATACGCGTCGTTTTCCAGTTCAAAATTGAGCAACAGGTCTTTTTCAGAATGCGCGTTTTCCTCTCCATAGGCGCCCGCGCAATGAAACGCGTCGATCCGGTTGATGACAAGGCCCTGTACCGCGTTGTGTGAAGGTGAAGTGAGGGAGAGTACCCTGCGCTGCGATGAGAGCGAGAAAATAAACGAAGCACGCTCAAGCGGTTTTGCCGAAAGATTGACTGTTTTCATAAAAAACCTGTATGGAACCACGTTGGCCTCGCAGGGAAGGAGCTCGGCGTACGTGATCTCAATGCGGCGTTCGCTCATGGAATTGCCTACTGGCTCAATAGGAAAGACCGAGAGCTTGAACACATTGCCACCCATATATTCGAGCAGCGCGGGATCGACCCGTCTCCGCACAATGCTGTCATACTGGTTGCGCGCAGTCTGGCTCTCCTTAATCTCACCAATAACCCGCTGCCCGTTTATCCAGAGCGCGAGTTCTGTGACCACGGCGTTTTCCGGAAGCGGAAAAATAAAAACGCCTTCTTTGCGGTAGTTGTCCTCATTCTTGAAAATCTGGTCAACATGCGTTATGGCAATCTGGTCAGTGATGGTCAAGTCCGCGTCGTACTGTTTGAGCCACAGCGCCTTGGACGTATTATTGGTAAGCGCCCGCCTGCCATAGAGCGCGCCAAGCGAAAAACCAAGATGCGCACAGATAAGCACTAGTAGCGCGGAAATAATTGACTTCTTCATAGTTCCTCCAAAAAAACATGGGTTTACGATCAGATTTAATAAAAGCTAAATCCGTACCAGTCAGCACTACTGCTATGAAACTCAATGTATTATCCGGTTTTTCTGTTTCTTTTTTCCGTCCAAAACCAAGGGAATGATGGAAAATCCCCCGCAAAAACCTGATACCCCACCTTGGAGCGGTAAAAGCCTGACATTTTTGTCAGGGTACGCCTTGGTAATACAATGCCTGGTGACAGAAATGTCAGACTGTTCTTTGGCCTCCTGCAATTAATATTTTACCAAAGTCATATTTTAAGGAGGTTTGCATGAATCTGAAGAACACGTTCCTCGTTGCATTGCTTGCCATTATCGCGCTCTGCCTGGTAAAACTCGCGTTTGGACCCGCATCCGCGTCTCTGCCAAGCCTTGTACCCTCTGCCCACGCCGAAGGCGGCATTCTGGAATGGAAAAATCCCAAGCGCCTTGTTACGTCGAATGAGAACGGCTCTATCACGTATGTATGGGACTATGAGGGAAAGACCCAGGTGCGGAAATATTATATCGAAGGCAATGAATTGAAACTCCAGATCTACACACTCATCGAAGAAAAATAATGACCCGCTTTGCTGTGCTCCTGTGTGTGGCCCTTCTTTTCCCTGCGCAGAAACCGCCCGCGCCCTCGAACTTGACCATTGATTTTGGGGAAAAGAGCTTCAACATGTTCTGGGATTCGGTCCCGGGCGTTGCGGGATACAACGTCTATACCCGGCCCGATATAAAAACAAAAATCCGCACCAGGATAAACCCCATTCTCATCACCTCGGGCCCTCATTTCACCTATATTTGGAACATGGAAAACGGCAAGCGCGTGCGGAAAATAAAAGGATACTCGCATATGCTTTCGGTTACCGCGGTTTGTTCCACAAACAACGCCGCAGTCGAAAGCGCCTATTCTACGGAATTGAACAACGGTTATTTCGACGGATTCAAGAAGGTGACCTCGTGGGGCGCCATTGCGCCTGTTTTGAGAAAATCCCAGGCGTGCGACACGCTCCCTGTGCCAAAACATGTGAATAACGGCGAACGATTCACGGCCTTTATCGAGGGCCCGGGTAGAATAACCGCCACCCTCATCAAGCAGGCCATTGACCCCCTGCAGGAGGGAGGGTGCGAACCCATTTCCACCATGCTCATCACGCTGCTCAATGAATGGGACCTCTATGCCTATAAAATTGAAGGCCTCTTTATCCGCGAATTCCACTCCTTTGTGGTCATTAACGTGGACAATGTCGAATATGTGATGGACTATGCGGCTGACCAGTTTGTGCCCGACGTGTCGCCGGTCATCTTTCCCCGCGACTTCTGCTTTCTTGATGGAAAAGGAAAGCTTGCCGCCTCGGGAAAACCGGTCTACCAGGTGGCAAAGGTGATCTCTCCGGAACAGTCGACCCTCTCGGACAAACAGTCGTCCGAAGTGTACCGTACCATCATGACCAAAGTGCTGGCGTCAAAAAAATAAAGGTCCGCATATTTCTCATGGCTTCCATTACTATTACACAGGGTATCGCGATAGACGAATCCGAACTATCGTACCGGTTTATACGCTCCTCGGGGCCAGGCGGCCAAAATGTGAACAAGGTCGCAACCGCGGTACAACTCAGTTTCAACGTGCAAGGTTCGGTGTCCCTGCCCGCCCATGTGCGCGACCGCATGCTCACCCTGTACAAAAACAGGATTTCGACCAAGGGCGTACTCACCATTGACGCGCGCCAGTACCGCACTCAGGAGCGCAACCGGGCCGATGCGATTGAACGACTCACAACATTCATTTCCGAAGCGGCGCGTCTGCCTAAAAAACGCGTGCGCACCAAACCCTCACGGACCGCCAAGCGGAAACGGGTAGAAAATAAACGCCACAGAAGTGAAATAAAAAAACTGCGAATAAAACCAAGAACAGGAGAGTCCCTATGACCCCAAAAGAAATTGTCCAGGCAACCCTCGATTTTGCGCATCCCGAACGCGTTGCCCATTCGTTTCCAGAATCTGATCTCATCTGGACCAGAGAAACCGCGAAAACAATATCCACTGATTGGCGCAAAGTCGACGCAACGCGCTGGGAACGCACTGACGAATGGGGAAACACATGGGCGCGCATAGACCCTACGTCAAAAGGCGAGGTCGTACAAGGGGTGCTCGACAGTCTGGACAGCATGGATGCAATGGTTTTCCCCGACTATTCCCGCACCGCCGATTTTGAACAAGTACGCGCTGATCGCGCGGCCCATCCGCATGCCTGGCTTATCGGCAGCGTGCCGGGCTTTACATTTAATGTTGCCCGAAAATTACGGCGTATCGACCAGTATCTCATGGACATTCTGATTGAGCCTGAAAAAATAAAAACTCTGCACAACAGGGTCGACGCAGTGCTCGAACCCCTGATACGGAACTACGCAGCAGCGGGCGCGGACAGCATCATGTTTCCCGAGGACTGGGGCACGCAGACCGCCACCTTTACCGGACCCGACCTGTGGCGCGAGGAATTTTTTCCACGAACAAAAAAATTATGCGCGCTTGCCCATTCCCTGGGCCTCAAGGTCTTCATGCATTCGTGCGGCGCCATTGGCGAAATAATCCCAGGCTTGTGCGAGGCTGGCATTGATGCGCTTCAGTTCGACCAGCCGGAATTGCACGGCTTTAAAAACCTGGCAGCCTACCAGAAAAACCACCAAATCACCTTCTGGTCGCCTGTTGACATCCAAAAGACGCTTCAGACAAAAAATGAGGCCGCTATCAGGCAGGCCGCGCGAGACATGCTCGACACCATCTGGAAAGGGCGCGGTGGATTTATCGCGGGTTTTTATGGCGATAATGAATCGATTGGTCTTGAGCAAAAATGGCAGGAAATCGCGAGTGATGAATTTCTGAAATGGGGTACCAGGCAGCGATACGCCTGACCATGATGAAAACACTAAGTTTTTAGGGCCTTATCTTGCTTGATTGGTGATATTGTAAAAACTCATTTTACCGACACATACCAGAGGTATCCCATGAAATCACTGGCTCTTCTATTAACTGTTATCGCTCTGCTGGTAGTTTTAAGCTGCACAAAAAACAACCCTGTGTCCCCTGATTCCACAACAGGATGCCAGCCCGAAACTGAAACATGGACCCTCTCGGGCGGCCTGAGTGGAACCATGACCATTACCCGCGATTCAGCATGCAACCTGACTGTTTCCGGCACAGCGGTCACAAACGTGGGCGATACCATACTATTCACCAGCGTATCCCTGACGCTCGCGGCTGAAAACATGGATTTTACCGCTGCACAGGCAATTGTGGTCCAGGGAAATGTGGCCTGCACGCTTGTGGTATCTGGTAGCGCCCTGGAAGGAGTGGGATCAGGTTCGTTTACGCTGACATTTATATCTGGCGCAGGCAACACAAGCGGTACTTTCAGCGCAACACGCGAGTCGGGCAGTGGTCTTACCGCAAGCGCGGCTTCAATCTCTGCGCGCGGAAGTATTCCGCAGACAAACCAGGTCGACGTGTCCTCCTATATAGCTGACGGAACCACGCTAACCCTTATATATTCTGAAATGTTTTCATATGCGTACTGTGATTGGAACGATTCCCTGATTCAAAACACCAACACCTATTCAGATTCTACCCAATTCACCTATGTTTTGTCAGCCACGTCTCTGGTTTTATCGTTCTATATCAGCTCCCAGAATCCTGTTGTCACATTCACCTATTCATTTGTACGTGAAACCTCTGGAAGCGGGCTTGTGGGCAATTGGATAATCAACGACTGTTTCTATACCCTTGTTTCCGGTGAACTGACCCCGGACCAAACAGCGTCTCTAGACGCCGATGCCGAAGAAAGAAAAAATTCTGGGGTGCGCCTTCAGATTACCGATACCCAAGTAATAGCTACCATGAACACTGACCCTGACGATTATTCCTGGGCTGATTCGTACATTACAAACTGGAATGCGTACGACTCTTCCCTCTATAATGTCACTATTGTCAAAATAAACGATAATACAATTAAACTCGTTGGCAATACAACAGGCGAAGTTGTGTTACTCACCGCAGATGCTGATCAAAACATCACCTATATCAGCAGCGATTATTTACATGAACGGACTATGGAGTATCAAGAGCCGACTACCTGTCCAAACCCATTAACCGATTGGTTTTACGCTGAATTTCTCAATGACAATACGCAAGAAGTGTTGTTCAGGCGACCATTGGCTGCTCCCGGCCCGGTTATAAAAAAGCCCGCAGCCAGAGCCTCTTTATTGTTTAAAATGCCCTGACCCAACCAGAAAACGGCAAGTGCACTATTTGGCCTGAAAAAAGATGCCGGTTGCGCCGCTCCGCCGTGTCTTCAGATGTTTCGCGCCAAGCTGGATCGATGAAAAACCGCAAGCGCCGACTCGGGCATCGCGTTCAATCCGCTCGACAGGGCATCCTGCGCCGCCTGCAGGTGGATGGTTGCACAATGGCGTCAAGCGGATTGATAATTTCCGCGAAAGTCCGTGGCGTAAGGTGAGTGTAGCGCAGCGTGCTCGCGATCTGTTTGTGCCCCAAGAACCGCTGGGATGGCGGGGAGCGGGCATTTGGCTTCCAGCAAGTGGGTTGCAAAGCTGTGCCTGAGCGTGTGTACGCGGACATACCGTCTGATCCCTGTTTTCATAACCGCTTTTCTGAATGCCTTCTGGATGCTCCGCCTGTGGATCGGCAGGTCTTTGCGAATGCCCCTGAACAGCCATTGCGCGGGTCGGTAAATCCGTTTATACCGGCAAAGCAAAGAGAGCGCAGTCTTCCCGAAAATGGCGAACCGGGCCGCATGTCCCTTTCCCTGCCGTATGCGCATGAGCATTCGTTTGGCATCGATGTCCTCGGGACGCAGACCTGCGCATTCACTGACCCGCATGCCTGATGAATATATCAGTGATAGTATGGTCTTGTATTTCAAGTCGGTTATGTTCTCCAGAAGTTGTCTCACCTCCTCGATAGACATGACTTCCGGTAGCATAAATGGGGCTGGTATCCGCCGTATTGGCGGAAAAAACCTCTCAGGCATGCAGCACCTGAAAAAAGAAATGATTGCTGTTATGATGATATTTTATGTTGCGATCGCAACCGGTTTTGTCCGCATATGAAGCAGGTAGGAACGGATTTCCACGTCGGTCAGGACGCGCAAGGACTTTCCGTAGAACTCGGAAAGCCGACGTATGGCCCGCACATAACAGTCGATCGTGCTTGCGGAGCGTCCGCGAAGCATGAGTTCCTCGATGAAGCGCTGACGGAGGGATGACATAAGAATCCTTTCGTTGAGGTTGGTGAAGTGACTTTGCGAAGGATACTTATTATCATCAAGCAAGGGGAAGGTTATGACGTAAAAACGGCAATTTTTCTTTTAATAAGTACTTATGGAAACCGTGAACGGCGGTACTATTGCACTCCTCAAATGGCAGTTTAAAAGGCAGTTTTAAAGAGATTTCGACCATTAGCATTTCTGCTATATTATAGGTGTAGGCAACATGTTTATTCAGTATTATAAAACCGGGTCAAGAAGGGAGCCGGTCAGGGATTATTTAAGAAACCTGCAAAGGAAAGACAGCGAGATAATAGCCGAGGACCTGGAACTTGTTGCTTCATTTGGGATATGGAACGCACCAGTTGAGACACGGAAATTAAAAGATAAACTAAGACAGGGTCAGGGAGGCAGCAAAGAATATTCTATTGTCTTATAACAGGTGAGACAATCCTGTTGCTCCATGCGTGTAAAAACCAAAAACAGGGAAGCCAGCGCCAAGATGTTGAGCTTGCCTATAAAAGAATGAAGGAGGTTTTGCCATGAATAAAAAACACATTGGATCCTCTTTTTTTGATACGGTAAAAGAGTGGGAGAAGAAATACCCCGGATTCAGGGAAGCCGTTGAGGAACACAAGGAAAAGAAAGTAATGGGGATGCTTTTGAAAAACGCGAGAGAGGCAAAATCAATGTCACAGGCTGATCTTGCACGGAAATCTCATATTCCGCAGTCTGTTATTTGCCGTATAGAAAGCCCAAATTCTACAGTGATACCAAGGATCAAATTATTTTCTAAACTTGCAAGAGCCCTGGGATACCGTGTAGTGATTTCCCTTGAAAACTATCATAAAAAAGCAGCATAAAACCGCATAGACCTACAAGGGTACCGACCAGATTCGTGTAAAAATATACGGTAAGCTTAACGGATTAACCGAAAAAATCCCCTTAAAGTTGACCTTTTGGCACCATTATTGCACTTTATATAGAATAGGATAGGATGTATCTCATTGTAATTAATGAGAATACGTCAGACTGTCTCTCTATGTATAAAGGAAAATAAGGAAAAATTGGGAGATCAAATGAAGGTTTTTGGGTACAATGTTCATCTGTATTTCGCGCGCGCCCTTGAGCTCGTACTCTGTCCGTTTGTTCTCCTCTTTTACTTTCCGTTCCCTGACCAGGTTGTCGATGATAAAGGCGAAGACCCCCACACCCAGCGCGACAACAAGGACCCGCGGCAGGGTCGTTGCCTTTTCGATCTCCCAAGCCATGTCAAAATCAGCCATAAAGTTCGCGAAAAAGGCCGGCTCGTGCACGCCGTATAAAAGTAATACCATTGCCGAGTGAAAGACCTCGATACCAGCCGCGAATATGACGGCTTTTTTTATGCCCACGAACTTTTTCCCATTGGCCAAATACACAATCCCGGCGAAAAAGCCCGCGAGCACAGTGACAATACTGCACGGCAGCCTGCTGTCGCCGCCCATGAAATAACGGTGCACGCCGCCGATGAGGCCGGCCAGGACACCGGCAAGCGGGCCTGCCACAAAACCCGCGATTATGGGTCCCAGGTTGCGGATATTGGCAATATTGCCCAAAACATCCACGCCACTTACCGTGCCCCAGATGGAGAGAACGCCCATGACGCCCACGAGCCATGACATATTCCATACGGTGAATTTGCGGGCCATTATATCTTCGTATACGCGTGTGCGGCTGAACACATAGGCGGTAAGAATGAGGACCGCCATGTTGTTGAATCCGGTTAAAAGAAGTCCCGAGAGCATAGAAAGAAAATGCATGTAACCTCCAAAGGCAAAAATTCAAAATACAATATATCCCGTAAAAACTGCTATGAGTAATGAATTGGTGAATGCGGGAAAGAGACTGCTTGTCACTGCTCCCAGGTATCGGTCCTGAATGGTGACGCGGGCAGACCTTCTTTATTATAGAGATTTACCTTGTCCGGGTTGTTGGCCCACCCATATCTGAGCGCCACGGGTTCGGGTACCTTTTCCGATGAAACCTTCACTGTTTCTTTCCCAGAGATCTCTGCGTTTGCCCAATAAAAAATCCGGTCCTTTCCTGCAAGGGCAAAGCCGCCAACAGCGTTACCATCATCTTTTGTTTTCAGTCCTGAACCGAAATGGTCAAAGGTGACTTTTACCGTCTTTCCATTAATTGTATGTGATGCATAGAGAGGCCCGCTGTATACCAGCTTCTCGTTGTACGCCGCCTTCTGGGCTGCCAAAAAGAGCCGTTTGCCAACATCCTGTTTGTTTTTCGGATGAATATCATCCGCCTCGCCAATATCAATGGCTACAGCCATGCCGGTTTTGGGAAGTGAGAGCGCTTTGGTCTGCGATTCGCGCAGCTCCGCCCACGTACTGCTGGCGGGCTGCTCATCAGCTTTCATATAATTGGCAAGCTGCACAAAAAGAAAAGGCAGGTTCTTGTTCTTGAAGTGGTTTCTCCAGTCCTGAATCATCGCGGGAAACAGAGACGCATATTCAAGGGCGCGGCTGGCATTGGATTCGCCCTGATACCAGATCACCCCCGCGGCCGCCATTGGAAGCAGTGGGTTGATCATTCCCTGAAACAGCGAGGCGGGATACCCGTTTGGTCCGGATGGTTTTGGCAGCGTGGGAAACTCTACACCAATCTTATACCGCCACTCTCCTGCCAGGGCAAGCGAGCAGTAGGGATTGTACATTGCTATCTCTTCCGGCTTGCCCCACAGACCGGCGCTCCGGTTATAGTCCTGAATACGGAGTACTAGGGTGTTTTTTCCAGGCCTGATCAGTTCCGGATCAACAGGATAGAACCTCGGAAGGGTGTATCCCTTGTACATGTATCCGATGAGTACTCCATTAAAATAAACCTCTTCAGTATCATCTATTGGACCAAGACTGAGGGTAAAACGCTCACCAGCGCAGGAAGCGTCAATCTCAATGTCTTTCCTGAACCAGATTACGCCGTCACGGGTAGACATGATGGCTTTTTCCCAGTCTTCGGGCACGGTTACGGTGTCCCATTCCAAGACGTCAAGGCTTGGATCGGCCCACAGGGGTTTACCGTCCTGTAATCCCTTGTCTTTTGTTCGCATGGTTTCAATGTTTTGCGCCAAAATGGCGTTAACGGAGTCCTTCGTTAAGGCCTTGATCTCATTCGTGACATTGTTTTTATACTTTTCAAATGCCTGCAGTGCCTGAGGGCTCATCCAGGTCTCAATTGTGGTACCGCCCCAGGAGGTGTGAATAAGCCCTACGGGGACCTTTCGTTCCGTATGGAGGTCGCGGCCAAAGAAAAAGCCCACTGCAGAAAAAGTCGCCGCGGTCTGGGGGGTGCATTTTTTCCAACGCGAATCAAGCAGATCTGAAAAGGGCTCTGTTTTCATGCATCTCTGTACAGTGAAAAAATGAATATTGTCAAAGGCGGCATTTCTCTTTTCTTCAGCATAGTTTTTTGCCTGTTTTGTCTCAAAGGCCATGTTCGACTGGCCCGAACAGATCCAGACCTCGCCAACAAGGATATTAGTATACGTCAGGGTGGTTTTTCCCTTTACCACAAGAGTGTGAGGGCCGCCTGGCTTCAGTTTTGGCAGCTCAACCATCCAGGTACTGTCGGCGCCTGCAATGCCAGATGCTGATTTGCCGGCAATGGAAACAGTGATTTTTTCTCCGGGAACTCCTGTTCCCCACACCGGGACCGGCATGCCTTGCTGCAGTACCGCGTTGTCCTGGAAAAGCGGGGACAAGGTAGTGGCGTGCATACTGAAGAACATAAGCAGGCTAAATAGCATAACATACATACATGATCCTTTCAATGAGGTCCCTCCATCGCATACCTTTGGCCAATTTTGTCATATGATTATTCCCGCGAAAGTATCCCCTGTATGACAGGAAGCATGATGTCCGTTTGCCGTTTGAATCCAAGGTCCGTGGGGTGTGTGCCGTCCACTGTTCCCTCACCATCCTGTCCGAAAAATTTCTCCCCATTCAGATAAAATAATCCGGAGACGTTATCAGCTGTGAGCTTGGTGAACTCTTCAATAAGGTTTTTACGGCTGGCTAGTACCCGGTCCATGCGCGGCTTAATCAAAAAACCATCCTGATAATCCGGCGTATCAACAAGAAGGATCGGTGTGGCTGGCCGGGCCTTCCTGAGTGTCATGACAAACGGCGCCACCCTTTCGGTCACCTGGTCTGGCTGTAAATTGGGAAGGCAGTCTATGACATAGAGCGCTGGCGCCAGTTCAGCAAGAAAACTGGCCAGGGCCGGTTCCATCCTGCCGTTTCCGGAAAAACCAAGATTAATGACCTCCCGGTCCAGCATGCGGCCAAGCTGCGATACATATGCCATGCCTGGACGCGAGGCGCACCCGCCCTGGGTAATGGATGTGCCGTAAAAAACAATGGGAAGGACATTGGCCGGCCGGGCAGGCGCCTGGCTGAAAAAAGCGTCTTTGGGAAGCCCAAGCCAAAGGGAGTCAAGTCCGTTATACAAAGGGAAATATACCAGATACTCCCTTTTTTGCGCGCCAATGATATCCTGCGCAAGATAACATTCATTTACCGGAAAAGATTTCGGGCGGCCAATCCCCAGCCAACGCCACTGTCCCTCTGGCATTTTCACATACAGGTCAATACCACTGACCCCGGTTGCCGCAAAATGGTTCATTGCCAAATCCGCTCCGCTGACATTCCACCGGGCGTTAATATATCCAGCATCGGTAATAAACCGGGCGCACAGGCCCGCTGAATTCCGGGAAAGCTTCCATACTTCAGGACGGACAAGGCTTTCCGCGGATGCGGGAAGGCGGTCAAACGGTTTTGCGGTCTCTTTCCAACCCTTTCCCTCAATACGCAGCACATTGATATTGAACCACAGGGTGTTTCCTGTTGAATCGGGAATTGCTTTTGAACGCGGAATGGGGCCATCCGCAAAAAGGACCGTTGTCAATACGATGATCGCATGAAACATCCGCATAACGCCGCCTTTTTTATCACGGTTCACAACGCGTAAGATACGTACCTCATGAGGAAATTAGCAACGGGTTGTCAATTGATACTTGTCATTTAAGTCGATTCACATATTCCTTGGCATACGACCTTTTATATTTGGATTCAAACCGCCAGTATTTCTGGTCCCAACGGGACGGGTGTTTCTCCGGCACCTGTCCGGGTGCGCCGTATATATCGAGCGTTCCGTCTTTAAAGTTTGCAGTAACCACTTCTTCCCGGTAATCTCCGGCCACATCACAGACCCTTAAAAACATGTTGTTAAAACGGCCGAGAATCTCCCCGGTTGCGGGCCGGATAATGGTCCCTTCCCGGGTCACCAGCTCATCGCCATTTTCGAGATCGCCGTCCCAGTCGATTCTGGCAACGGCTCCATTCGCTTTCTGGCTTGCATAGACACCCCTGGAATCATAGTTCCAGACAACACTGGCCAAGCTTCGAAAGGTCACCAGCGCTTCGAGACCAGCTGTTTTTGGATAAAAATCACCAAGTACCAGCCACTGCTGATGGCCAGGGAAGTCGTGCCACAGTATCCGGCCATTGAGATCGGTCATAAACACGCATTCGTTGTGACATGTGGCAAAAACAATCTCAAGACCGGGGTTTTGCGGATCAATATCGCCTGTACCAGCCATGTCATAATGGCCGTCCCCTACGTAATCCGGGACACTGAAAAGTTTTTGGCCCTTATGATTGATGATATCTTTAGCGCCAACAACAATATCATCCCTGCCATCACCGTCCAGGTCTTCAATGAGCGCCCTGTGGCCGGTTGCATTACCGGTCTTGTATTGCCATAGTATATTGAGATCAGAATCAAAGGCCGTTACGTCCACCCGGGAGTAGCAATTATGGTGATAGATAATGGTTTGGTTCTTTCCCGTTCCCTTGAGGTCAGCCACATGCACATCGTCCCGGAGCTCCCACTGATCGTTCACCAATCCATTGAGTTCGCGTGATTTTTTCACAGCACCGCTGACAGCGTCCAGGATGCGCAGATACATGGAGTCGGCCGCTCTATCCAGCACTGCCACATCGCTTTTCCCATCCTCATCAAAATCGCCAACTGCATACCTGTAATCGTGGATGGGCGTTGTGGTCATGTTAAAACGGCGCTCCCACAAATATTTCCCAGTACCTGTATATGCAGCGGCCCGCGAGGCGCCGCGCTGGGTCACGATAAAATCAATAATACCGTCATTGTCAAGGTCGCCAATGACCACATCGGTTTGGTTGGTGGTGAAAGACCAATCGCTCCCGATTATTTCCGCCCTCCTTTGCGGGGAAACCATGCGCAGCAGGGCCGGATGTTCTTTGGTTCCAATGCTTTTCAAGGGTTTTGCCGCTGGATTTTTGTCAGGTTCCTGATGGCTGATATTTTTGCATTCTACCTTGACAGGTTCTGATATTACGGATTCTGTCCCGTCTTCAAGATTGAACGAGACGCCGTATTGCACTTTTTCCCCATAAAGAGTATCAATAAACTCGCTGGATGCAACACCCCTCCTGTACAGGCCAAGACGGTAATCGTCAAAGGAACTTTTATATATATTGTATGAAACAGCCTTGGGATGCGCGGTCCAACTGATCCTTACCCTGTTTCCCGGCTGCTCCTCAAAACTGACGTTTCCCTGATACCGGTACACGCCTGATGTGTCCCCAAGGCTTGCCAGCGCTTCCCAGACCTTTTTCTTTACGCGGATTGATTTTGCATTGCGGGCAGCGGATTGTAAGGCAGGTATTGCGCTCTTTTCCCCTAGTTCCTGAACAGTGTTCATGCATGCCATCCGGTAATGGATGGACAGCCCCTTTTCATTTCTAACGATCTGAATGACCCTTCTGATCGCTTCGGGATACCCCTGCTTTGCGAGAAAACGATATAGTTGAAACGCATAGTCGGCAGGGAGACCCAGGGTGTCCTTGGGTATGAAACCGGAATTCTTCGTCTTTTCGAAATATTCACACGCGTGTCCCTTGACCCAGCCGTGTACATTTTTATTTAGCAGCCTTTCTTTAAAGATAGCCGCTGTTCCGGGATTTTTCCTTTCTTTAAGGATTATTGCCGCAGCGTCCGCCAGGTGCTGGTTCGGGTGTCCGAGCGCCTGTACCAGAATATCCGTGCCCAAGGGGTATTGGTTCTTGTGCAGGGCTTCCAGCAGAAAACATTGTACGTATCCGTCGCGCGCGCTTTGATAGGCGTCAAAATAATCGGCCGCTGCCGCGGGTGCGAAATTAATATACAGGTCTGATGCGAGCGAAAGCCGCACCCATGCACGACGGTCATTGATATATCCGAGCGCAAACCGGGCGCCCTCAGCGGTTTTGAGGGCATTGGAGGCGACCACGCCCGCGGCAGCGACATACTCATTGCTGTCTTGTGCGCACGTTTTATAGATATCCAGAAAATCGGGACGCGCATACTCGGACAAGGCGTCTATAGCACAGACCCTTTCGTCCCATTGTCCAGCCACGGCGGTCTTTTTTATAAGCGGAACAGCGGCGCTGTCTTTTGATCTGCCCAAAATGTCCATGATTTTAAAACGGACCTGGTAATCGGCTTCGGCGGGGTATTTTTTCACCAGAAAACGGACCGCTTCAGGACCCATGGCCAACAGGCTGTCCTGAATGTCTGTGTGGCGGGAATCTTCAGCCTCGGATTTGAGCTGGTCATACAGTCCGGAGAGTCCATTGTTCTGAATGGAACAACTTGATAAATAAGCGCATATGACTCCTACTATATATTTTTTCATGAATACCATGCCTTTCGCCTGCTGTGTTTTTGATTCGCTTCTTTATTTTCCCACTTTCATGCGGATCCCCTCGCCATGGCTCGTGAATTCAGGCGCGTACATGCACTGGATGGTCGAAATGCCGTTGGAAAAGTCGCCCGCATGCGTGACCGAGAGCGGATACTCGAACACATACGTCCCTTTGCGAAGGGCCCCGAAAAAGAAATTGGTGGCCGCGTCACGCGTGCTTTCATAGTATCCCAGACCGTCCTGCCAGCGATATCCTGAAAAGACATTGAGCGGCTCAAAGCCCGATGCACGCATGTCCTTCATGTGCACATATTCCATGTCGCGGTCAACGCGCAGCTCAATCCGCACCTTGAGTTTATCTCCAGGTTTGAGAGCGGTTTTTTCATTGACCGGCGTAATCACAGGCCCGGTGGGCGTGTTTTGCTCCAGAAACAGCTTCTTGGCGAGCTTGAGCGGGGTCTCGTGTGGCGTTATTTTGTCAAGTTGTTCGGAATATTGCCAGTATACCGCGCCCCAGGCAACCCCTGCCTCGCTCTTGGCTACCGTGATGTTTCCCATGGCCGGCGTAATAGCAGCCCCTGACCACGATGTTTTGAAATATCCCGTGCCCGCTTCCAACTCAGCGCCCTTTGGCTTTGCCGCATCAATGACCGTGTCGCCCAGAGTGATGGTCACCGTGGATTTCCGTTCAAGCCACTTCGCGCCCCGAAGGAGCAGCGCATAGCACGCTTCGGCGGTCGCCTTTGTTGTCCGCCAATTCTGCGTCTGTTTACTCTTGAGCAGCCAGGCCTTCAGGTCCTCGACCGAAGCGGTGTCATGCGCCACTTCGTCAAACGCTTCGACCATAAGCGCCTGCGATTCAATGGGCGCGTCGTACCAGCACCAGTAACAGGGTTGTTCGTACATCTCTTTCCAGTACATGCCCATTTCTTCGCTGGTTATCGAGTTCTCCTTGAGCGACCTCATTATTTTTCCCGGGGTAACGGCGTCGCTATACCGGTTGAGGGCCAGGGCCATCATGCCCTGCATGTAGCGCCGGTTTTTCAGCCAGTATTGCTTTGCCTGGCCAAGGAAGTAGTCAAAGGCCTTTTTATTCCGGCTGGCAATGGGTACGTCCTTGAAATAGCTGCGCGCATACAGGTACTGGATGTGTATCTCGCCCAAATGGTTCAAGTCCGGACTGCTGCCCGACCGAAGAATGCTCTCGTGGTCCTCGCGGATACGATCGTCAAGATACGCCAGGCATCGCTGCGTCATGTCCCATAGGGCGTTGTCAGTACGGAGATCAGCCATGCCCAGGTGCCCAAGCCTTCCCAGGCCTGTCGCGATATACTGGGTAATGTAGCGGTCGTCGGGCATGCCTTCGAACCACGGCCAGCCGCCGTTTGAGAGCTGGAGTTTCTTGAGTTTTGACAAGGCGCGTTCCTTTTCGTTCCCCATTTTATTGAGGTCAAAGAGCAGGCCAATCCGTTTTTTGCGTTCTGATTCGTCTTTTCCGTCCAGCAGCCACGGCGTTTCTTCGAGCATCAGCGATTTGAGTTCCTGGTTCTTTTCAAGGTTAGAGAGCAATGCGCCGGACTGTTGGGTTTTCCAGGAGTCAAAAACCGCTTTGATGCGCGGACTTGAATTGGCAATGGAAGCGGCAATAGTGTTGGCGTAGAACCGGGAAAAGACCTGTTCCGCGCATTCATAGGGATACTCCATCAAATACGGCAACGCCTGGATCGCGTACCACGCGGGGTTGGAGGTGAATTCCAGGGTCAGCTTGAAATTGCGCAGGGTTGTTGACCCATTGTTTTGTGAAACAAGCTTTTCAAAGGTGAATTTTTTTGTCTCCTTCTTGCGTATGGGCAGGGGCATGCCTTCGGTCAGCATCATACTGTTGCTAAGGACAGGGATGGTCTGCTCTTCACCGTCGGAAAAGGCGCCCGCCTTGGCAACGGTCCTGAATGTCACTGCGCCAATGCCTTCGGGTATGGCCAGGTCCCAGGCAAGTTTCGCGCTCTGGCCTTTTTTTGCCGTAAACGGAATCTGTCCTTTCTTGTTTTGGAACGCCGCGTCAACCGGTTCCATGGTCGCCGCGTTGAAAAGCATGAGCTGCGCAGCGCCCGTCAGGTCTTTGTCTGCCAGGTTGGAAACCTTTGCCGTAAAGGTAATACGGTCGTTTTCCCTGAAAAACCGCGGCGCATTGGGCATGACCATGAGGTCTTTCTGCGTAACAAGCATATTCCCTGTCTGTCCGTACTTCAGGTCTTTTGTGTGGGCAAAACCCATCATGCGCCATTTAGTAAGCGCCTCAGGTACCTGGAACTTCACAAGGATGTCGCCATCTTTGTTTGTCTCGAGCAGCGGATAGAAAAAGGCCGTCTCGTTGAGATTGGTGCGCGTTGCCACCGTGGAAAGGTCCTGTGCCTGTGCTGCGTCGTTATCTTTTTGCGGTTCCTTGGCTGGCGGCGGAGCAGGAGCGGCTTGCATTGCCCTGGCGGTAGTCGCCTCTTTTTCCGCAGGAGCGGAACGGCCGGCCATGGGCGCCGCCATCGCATCGTCTTCGGACATGGCCTTCTTGGACATCACTTTTCCTCCGCCAGATCCGTAATAATAACTCCCTTCAAAATTATACCCAAACCAATTGAGCTCCGGATAATACCTATGTGGTGTTCCCGGATACTCGTTCCAGTTGTTTTGATACACGTTCGCCTGTTGCGTCGTAAAGCACCTGTCCGCAGCCCATGCGCGGCTTGCATACCGGTACGGGTAAATATTAAAGTTCCACCAATGCATGGCAAAAGCGTCGAGCGAGGCGTCGTACAGGGTAGCGACCATCTCAGATACGACCTTGTCCTTGTTTTTTCCCGTTATCTTCAGCCGCCACTCCTCTTTTTCACCAGGCGCCAATTTATTACGGAATGTTTCAAAGGCAATGTCCAATTCTTTATTTGTCCAGGGAATGGTAATGGTGCCGTCGTGGCGATAGCTCCGGTTGCAGCGCACAAACGTCAGATGATACGACAAATTGCCGCGGTGCTTTTCCTCCACGGGGATTTCGATCCGTTTCTGTTCGTTTGAGAGCGTTATCCACTGTTTTGCCACGATTTCTTCCTTATATTCTATCTCGTAAAGCACGCGCACTGTATCGTGGCCCGATCCAATCAGAAACACCGCCTTTTCCCCGGGCTCACACAGATCTTTGATTGGCATATACCAGTCGGCCATGGCATAGGGCAGGCCGCGTTCTTTTTCAGAAAACAGCGTAAAATACCTGATGTCAATAACGTCCTGGCCAAATTGGTCCTTGGTGCGCGCCTCCAGTACATAGACCCCGGGCTGACGCTTCTTGAGCGCGGCGAGGTCCGCTTCTTTTTCCTTCTGCGTGTCAAATGCCGCCTCAAGGATTTTATCGCCTTTCTCCCATGATGCGATATTCATCTCGTCGCCGTATTGGTCAAACGGAAACCGCGATTCGTGTTGTTCTTGTGTCATGATTGCTGTATCCGGACGCTCCCACAACCTGCTGCGAAACACCTGTGACGGTGTTTTAAGCCTATACACAAGGATCGTCCCTTTGGCCGGTTCAAAGGTCCTGTTCAGATTTGCCGTGGCAATGGGAAAGGTGAGTCCGGTTTCTTTACTTACCTGTTGCGGAATTCCAATGGCGAGCGTCAGTGATGTATAGCCGATATTCACGTATCCGGCTCCTGACCGCGTTTCACCGGTCATATCCGTCACGTCGACATAGACCGTATACGTGAATATAGGGTTCTCGGTCTTGGGAACGGCCTGGTCGGGAATGGCCGTGAAATCAATAGCAAACCCTCCGGTGTCATTGGTCGCGCCAACACCGTTACAGACCTCTGTTGCCGCTGACCATGACGGCGGCCGCCACCAGCACCACCACCAGTTTGGAAAGCGGGCCTGCCGCACCACGCGGTACTTTATTGTCGCACCATCGATGGCCGAGCCCGCATAGGCCTTTGCGTATCCGTCCAGGCGCACGTTCTCGCCAAGCCGTCGTGTTCCCTGAAACGGGTTTACCGTGACCTCGAACTTGGGCCGTTTATAATCCTCAACGGAAAAGTACGCCTCGCCGTTGTATCCGCTGATGTACATCTGTCCATTCAGCGTGTTTACCGGAGCGACAAAGCTCCCGTGAACGGAACCGTATTTATTTGTCTTAAGGTTAAGGCTCGCGACCTCCTCTTCGTTGACATTGTAAAACCGGACCGTTGTGCTGGTATTGGCGGCAATTTCGCTCTTTTCACCGTCTGTGCGCAAAACAATGCCTTTGAAATATATGGTTTGTCCCGGCCTGTATATGGCGCGGTCCGTAAAAAAGAAGGTGTGCAGTTCCTTGGACCTGCGGTCCCTGTCATAGTAATTGAGGCTGAATTCGCCGTCCTCGGGATACAACTGGTCCTCGCCATTAATGAACTCAACCCAGCATGAATTGTAATCTTTTTTTACCGGCAGGACCTGCACATGCCCCTCCTGGTCCGACACATGTGTGGCGTGGAGGATTCTCTTGTACTTGCACGCTTTTTCGTCATATACCTGCATCCAGACCTTGACAATCACCCCTTTCATGGGCGTGCCCTTTTCACGGTCCAGAACGTAGAACTCGTGGCCGCCGTTCTTTTCCTGCCGTACGCGGTCAATATAACTGATATGCGATACTTGCGTTGTGCTGTACGCTATGGCCTGATGATCGTGGGAAAATTGCGGGTCTGTGGCCGCAAGGATCAGATAATGGCCAATGCCTGTCGCGGGGATCTCCGCCTCGGCAGAATGGGTCTGATAATCACCCGGGTCGGGCGCCTGCGTGGACCACTCTTTTATTGGTTTGAGCTTGGTAAAAGTGTCCAAAAGACTATCAGTGTCATGGTGGTGTTCGGTCATTTTCCGGTATTTCTCAATGCTGATGGGGACCAGTCTCCAGTAGATTTTCTCAATATTCTTATACGACAATAATGCCTTGAACGGCTTGTCCGGAACATTCATCTCTTCGTTGGTAAAACCCATGGTTTTTGCCCTGATCTCCGCTGTCAGGCGCGCGCAATGCCGGGCCCCGAACGATCCGGGAAATTGCTTTTGGGCTTGCTCGCACACCTCCAGGGCCTTTTTATTCATCCAACGGGTCTGTTGATTGCCGCGGGGCTGATACGCTTCCGCCCATTCGTGATACAGCATCGCTATCCGATAAGTTACTTCCGCGGACGCAGGGCTCTTTGGGAACCGCTTTTCCAGGGCCTGCAACGCATTCAGGTAAAGCGCGTCTTTGTCCGCAAGGACCGCGTGCTGCCTGACAAAAGCCAGCCGTTTCAAGTCAACGTCAATGAGCGCCTCTGGATTGCGGTCTTTTGCATGGAATGCTATCAGGTCTTGCAGAATTTTGATGGCATGGAACTTGAGCGAGCCTGTGTCCTGGGTCGTAATGGACAGTTCCGCGAACTCTTCAAAGGGCTTGAAGTAGCCGGCATTGTTCAGCGTGAACTCAAAGGCTGGTTTGGTGAGCCCTTCATCGTCAGCAGAAAAAAAATCAACTGCCCGGTGCGCCAGAACATCATATACCGTGGGCCTGAGTATATGGCTCTCGTCATGGTCCGTGATGACCTCATGATACATATCGGTCTTTATTTTCTTAAGGCTGTCCGCGTTCAGCAGCGACAGCTTGTATTCGTTCCTCATCCGGTCCATGATGGTCCGCAGGTCCCAAGTATGAATATCTTTGAGGTCAAAGTTCACTGTTTGCGTGCGATTATAAAAACGATAGCGGTTGTTCTGATAATAGTGCCAGTAACATTCGGCGAGCATGGAATGGAGCAGGGGCGCTATGGGGAATGCCGCGTCCGTAAATTCCTTGTTCAGCCTGTCCAAGGCCTTGATAAACGCGTACTCCTCTTTGTATGACTCAAACCGCATCTTGAAGATGATCGCCTTGATCATCTGGTCAGCATTTTGGCTGGCTTTGGCCTTTGTGTAAATGGCGTCCACTATCTTTAGGGCCGACTCCGTGAGCCCTTGGTCCTTGAGTGAGTCAATGGTGCGCCAATCAGCGGTATAGGTGTCAGCGGACATGACTGCTGTCCTCCCGGCTGCTTGACAACAGATAAGCGCAAAGCAGATAACCATGGTTGCCGCACAGGCACGGCTGATGTGCGCCATAGCAACTCCTTTCATAATACCCCATATAATCTCTCATTTCCAGGAATATAACCTTTTAAATTTTTCACTGGCGACAGATTTTAGTTCATTGGTTTTTTTCATTCCCTTCAAAAAAACGGCTATAAATTGTTACCCCTTGTTTTAGCTGTCTTGAAGGGTTATTTTTTACAAACAAAATGCGCCCCTTTTTTAAGCCGTTGTACAAAGGAATTGAGCATGGTGCCCTCTCCCCTCTACGTCTACATCAACTGGTCTGCCTACGACGAGCTCTCGGACAGCAAGGAGCTCAATGAATCGCTGGCAATGGTCCAGTTTGACCATTTCCTGCGTCTGCGAAAAGCCGGTGCGCGGCTCGATTGCTACCTCATGGACGCTTTCTGGTACACACCCAACAGCGGCTACCGGACATGGCGCAACCGCTCGTGGCCAAAAGGCCCATATCGCTGGCTCAAGGCATGCAAAGACAACCACGTTCTCCCCGGCCTCTGGTTTTCGGTCAATTGTCTCGACTTTTCAAAAGTAGGCGTTTCGCCTGCATGGAAAGGATCGCTGAATCGCGACGCTTCGTGCGCGTCCCTCTTCGCGGGACCGTTCCTGAAAGACTTTTTAGCAGCGCTCCAGCATTGGTACACCCAGGGTGTGCGCGTTTTCAAGCTCGATTTTGCAGACTTTGACGCTGCAACAGAACAAGCCCAGAAAACAATGCTGCCCGAAAAAATCCGGGAAAAAAACAGCGCCGCACTGTACGCTGGCCTGACAGCATTCAGGAAAAAAAACCAAGACGCGATCTTTCTGGCATATAACGGCTTTGGCGGCATTATTAACAATACTTCTATTCCCTTTACAAAGACCATTGATAAAAAATGGCTTACTGTCTTCGCCTCGCTCTATTGTGGCGATCCGCGGCCCGCTGATGTTGCCTGCGCCAATTTCTGGCGTTCAAAAGATATCTATTCAGACCACATGGTGCGTCATTTTGCGATGAATGGCATTCCTCTGAAAAGAATCGACAATGCGGGCTTTATGGTGGGAAACACCGGCACCTGCTACAACCGAAAGACCGCTGCCTGGAAGGCAATGCTCCTACTCTCGCTTGCGCGCGGGGGCTTGGTGAATACTTACTATGGCGATCTGGGGCTTTTAGGCAACACGGCCGCCAGGTTTTTCGCAAAGGCCCAGGCGCTTTTTGCGCCCTTTCTCGAACAAGGCTCTACACGCACCTGGGGCGGAACGCCTGGTTTGGCCGAACCATATGGCTACTATTCCACGCTCGGAAAAGACGCGCTTGTCACTGTTGTGAACCCCTCGCAATTGTTCCAGAAAATGCCTGTGCCAAAAAACGGTCCTTGTTCGCTTTTATTTCACGATTCAGGTTTTGTCCCACAGCTGAAAAACAATACTGTGCTGTTGGGCCCGGAACAAATGTGCCTTCTTGGCTTTGGTGCGTACGGGAATGAGAAACATGCGCTTGGCGTTGAGGAAGGCGTAAAAGTACCTTTAGAAATTAAAGACCTGCGCGCACGTTTTACCCCCACAGGTCATAATACAATTACGGTGGTAGTAAAACCTCCGGCAAACAAAGATCTTCGTATTATCATGACCCAGTGTAAGGACGGAAAAGCTTTCAGATCAACCGGCGGCGCATTGCCAAATGGCAGGCCAATGGGTGAAATCCTGAAGATCAGGGCCATGCAGGAAAAAAAGACCATGCCTGTTATTATTCAATATAATAAGGCCATCTGGAGCGGCCTTTCGCATGCAGTGGGAACCATTGCCGGGAAAAAACTAAAGGCTGGAATTCCCCTGAGCATTACCTGTTCGTCGGCAGAGGTTGCTCAGCTTGAGCTTAAGGGTGCCGTGTACGGGACAACGCCCATAACCTAGAAAGAATACTTGAAATAAATAAGCCTAGTGCCGTGACCACAAAGTTATTACACGGAAAGCCTTGGCAATGTCAAGTCGAGCACGCTTCGGGCGAGACATCTCCGTTGTTCTAATACATTTAAAACCAAGGGGATTTCTCATCAGCCTGCGGCTGATTCGAAATGACAAAACAGGGGTCTTTCTTTAACTCGAAGTGAAAAAAATAAATGGTCATGGCACTAGGGCATAATTCCGGGGATTACAAGCCACGGCCCCTGAGCGAAGTCGAAGGGCCGTGGCACTTTTCTGGGCTAAACCGCCTACGCCCTCTTATTCATGGGAATAAAGTCGCGCCGCGCTGGCCCCACATATACCTGCCTGGGCCGCCAGATCTTCCAGTGCTTGTTATCCACAGTCTCTTTCCAGTGGGCGATCCATCCGGGCAACCGGCCAATGGCGAACATGACCGTGAGCATGTTTGTGGGAATGCCTATTGCGCGGTAGATGATTCCTGAATAAAAATCCACATTGGGATAAAGCTTGCGTTCAATAAAATAGGAATCGCTCAGTGCCGCTTCCTCCAGTTGCTTGGCAACGTCAAGCAGCGGGTCGATAATCTTCATCTTCGCCAGAAGATTGTCGCAGACGCCCTTGATGAACTTGGAGCGCGGGTCGAAGTTTTTGTATACTGCATGGCCGAATCCCATGAGCCGGAACTTGTCGTTTTTGTCCTTGGCCTTGGCAATATACTTTTTAATGTTCATGTTATCATTGATGATCTCGTTGAGCATCTCAATGACCGCCTGATTTGCGCCGCCGTGGTATGGCCCCCAGAGCGCTGAAACGCCAGCGGACATTGCCGCGTAGAGGTTTGCGCCAGAGCTTGCCACCATGCGCACTGTGGAGGTTGAGCAGTTCTGCTCGTGGTCAGCGTGCAAAATCAGGAGCTTGTTCAGCGCCTCAACGACCTCAGGCCGTATCTCGTACTGCTTTACGGGCGACTGGAACATCATGTTGAGGAAATTGGCGCAGTAGGGAAGGTCGTGGCGCGGATACACCACGGGTTCACCCCGCGACTTCTTGTACGAAAAAGCGGCAATGGTGCGCACCTTTGAGATGAGCCGTGCTGCCGTGATGTCAAAGTTGGGATCAGCGTCCATGATGTGCGGGTAAAAGCTGGAGAGCGAAGTGACCATGGAGGAAAGAATGGCCATAGGATGCGACTGCGGGGGCATGCCGTTGAAAAAATTCTGCATGTCCTCGTGGATCATGGAGTGCTCGTTCAGGTACTCGCTGAAGGTCTTGAGCTCTGGTTCAGTAGGCAACTTGCCATGCACCAAAAGATAGGCCACCTCAACAAAGGTACAGTGCGCCGCAATGTCCTCGATATCGTATCCACGGTACCTGAGTATGCCCTTTTCCCCGTCAATAAAGCAAATATCAGAGAGGCACGAAGCCGTGTTCGAAAAACCATTGTCAAACGTGATGCATCCAGCCTCTTTTCGCAAAGCGCCAATGTCAATGGCCCGCTCTCCCTCTGAACCCTCAAACAGGGGCAGCTCAATGCGCTTGCCCGGCAATGTAAGAACCGCTTTTTCAGACATCTGGGTCAATCCATCCATGTGTTCCTCCGCGAAACAGGTTTTCCGTTCAATGTGATGCAATAAAATCGCAAAATCACAGGCCCGCAATCAATGATTTTCGCAGAGCTTTTGCCTTTTAAGACGTTTAATATGCATTTTTAATCCCATGGATTTCGCACCCGCAGTTTATGAGCACGCGGCACGGCTGATCAACAAGACCCCCTGGGAGGTCTCACGCAGCGGCTCTCTGTTGTACGATGCGCACTCAGAGGCCTTTCGCTGCTACCGCCATTCACCTGTTGTCATAGGCATCGATATCTATAATATAGAAGCTGAAGCGTATGGCGCCATAATTGGAGAACCAGAAGGCGCTGGCGTCCCGGCTGTTTCGCGGCCTGTCTGCACCTCGACAAACGATATTCCTTCGCTGAAACAGTATAATCCGTCTGTGGACGGCCGCATGCCCATGGTCCTGGAAACCGCGAAGCGCTTTGCAGCAGCCCATCCTGACGCTGACGTGCGCGTTCCGGTGAGCGGTCCCTTTTCCATTGCCGCGGCCCTTGTTGGGCTCAATACGCTTCTCTGCGAAGCGGTCACTGACCCAGATGACGTGAGAAAAGCGCTGGTGCATCTGGCGGCTGCGCAGGAAGAGTTCTGCAGGGCCATTGTCAACGCTGGCCTTGGCGTTTCCCTGTTCGAATCCGCAGCCACCCCTCCCCTGCTTTCACCCGATGATTTCAGAGGCATGGAACTGCCGGCTCTCGCTGGTCTTATTGCCGCAGCCTCTGCCACGGCCGGAAAGCCGGTGCCCTGCATTATCGGCGGTAATACAGCGCCCATTGTTGAATCCCTGCTTGAAACCGGGACCATGTATGTTATCTGTCCATCGGAAACCGACCAGGCGCTGTTCATGAAAACCATGGAACGCTATCCGGACGTAGTGGTACGGGTAAACATGGATCCCAAAGTCCTGACCTTGGCCGATATCTGGAAGGCCTTCGAGGAAATCGACCGGATTGTGGAGCTCTCCGCGGTGCGCCAACATACATGCATTGGCACCGGGGTACTGCCCTACGAAGCCATTCCCGCGACTGTGCTCAAAGCGCGCGATTATGCGCTCACACGCGGACGCGGGATAAAACGGCTTTAGGTTTTTGAGTACGGTTTTGGATATGGTTGAATGTTTTTTCTGAGTATTCAACGAATCCCGGTTCGCTTAGCACAAATTGCGTGAAACCCGGCTGCCAATACTCCAGAATAAAATACACGCCTCAATACATAAAGGCAAGGCGAAGAGAAAGAAACCAGAAAACCATGAAAGATTTTAGAATCGGACCAGCCAAATCTACCGGCACCTTGCTGGCGGTTGGAATTTTCGGAACGCTGAAAATCGACCAACCCTATGACAATGATATGCTCAATTTCTATTCAGGGGTTTATGGACGGGAAACTAAGATTACCGAGATGCCTTGCCCCACAAGGCATCTGACATACGAATACAATATGAATAATTGCTATAAGCTTTCCCCGTGTGGCCAAGCAAATATGAAGAGCTCAAGGCCTGGATCTTGAAGACACTCGGCTCGGAACTCGCATTGAGAATTGAGCATTATGGCAGCACCTCAATACCTGGAATCCCGGCCAAACCCATTATCGACATTTTAGTTGAGGTGTCCTGGCATCCAAGTACCAGAACGACAGAAACCATTACACTATGGGGAAAGGATCTTTCGTGAAAAAGATCGCTTCACTCATGAGCAAAGAAGAAAAAGGGGGCATTCGTTGAATGAATGACGCCCTAATGCCGATGTGACTATCCAATCTTGGCAAAGCCTGTGGTCCTTGAATATATCTCCTTTTAGTGCCGCTTAGTGCCGCGTGCGCCTTCACTTTAGCCTTTGAATTTCCCGGCTTGAATAGCTATTTTGTGAGGGAACAATTTTTCCGGATTTGGGGAGCGCGGACCCATGATCAAGAAATTCGACCTCACCAATGGCGCAATAGCCGCAAGCAACCGAGAAAACAGCACCATCCTTGTCTGCATAAGCCCCGACAGCGCTGAAAAAGAACTCCTTATAAAAAATTACAACGTTGACGAGCACACCCTCAGTTCAGCCCTGGACCCGGATGAAATCTCCCGTCTCGAATTCGAACTCGACCACGTTGCCATCATTTTCAAGCGCCCCACCAACCGGTCGGCCGAAGACGAGCTTCTGTTCAAGGTCTGTTCCATCGGTATCTTCAAGTTCAAAGACTCGCTCATCGTTGTCAGTTCCGACGACTTCCCCTTTTTCGAAGGCCGCCAGTTTTTACGCGTGGCCTCGTTGAATGAGGTTCTCATCAAGCTCCTTGGACGCACCATCTATCACTATTTTGAGCATCTACGGATTATTAACATGATTTCAGGGGAGATTGAGCAGAAGGTGAACCAATCCATGGAGAACAAGTACCTCATTCATATGTTCACCCTGGGAAAGAGCCTGGTCTATTATCTTAATTCCATAAACGCCAATAGCATGGTGATTGAAAAGCTCAAATACAACGCGGGAAAACTGGGCATCACAAAGGAAGAGCTCGAAGCGCTCGACGATTTGGTCATCGATAACACGCAGTGCTACAAACAGGCCGAAATCTATTCAAACGTCCTTTCGTCCCTTATGGACGCGCGCGCGGGCGTGGTGAACAACAACCTGAATGTGCTTATCAAGCGGCTTACCATCATCAATATCGTTTTTATGCCCCTCAATCTTATCGCGGGCATTGGCGGCATGTCCGAATACAGCATGATGACCCGCCACATCAGCTGGAAAGTGGCCTATGGTTGTTTTTCTTTTTCCATGGTCCTGCTTGGCCTGCTTGTGTATGTTATCATAAGCCGCATTGGCAGGGAAAAAACCAAGTTAAAAAAATAACTCTGTTACCCGTGTGCAGCCCGAAAAAACCGGCTCTTCTATTATTTTACCTTTATACCGTCGTAGTGGATCATCTGGTCATCCTGCGTATCAATACGAAGGCACAAGCTTCTTAGGCGTCCCTGTCTGACGTGGAAATCATCGTGCCTTCGCGTAACGCCACCACGTCGCGACATGATCGTTAATATTAAGCGTCATTGTCGGTTGGTTTATAATAATGTTTCATGCACCGGCAATGTTCGAACGCATCGGAGTAATCATAGCCCAATTTTTTCCAGCCATATTGATTTCAGCACTTCAAGATCCTCGGTGTAATCGTACGCTGGGTCATCGTCCTTTGGTTTTAGCTGGTCCAATATCTCAAAAACAAACTGGTCCTCGCCAAAACTGTTATAATCCTCCTGAGGGGGCCTGTTCCTGTGCGCACCTAGTTTAAGCTGAAACTGGTTGCTGTTCAATGAGCTGTTGAGGTTTTTACTGCTGTCAATGAATACCTTTCCGTTTGCCAGGTTCTTGACCCGAAAAATGCCCATGGGCTGAATGGTCTGTTTGTATCGTTTAATGGCTTCTTTTTTATCGAGCATTCTATAGTCCTCCATATTCATGTGTCTGTACTCTGTAAAAATACAAAATACCTTCACACCAGTCACACTACTCTTTAGCCCTCGCGCGCCCTTCCAACTAGAAAGATTAAAAATATTAAATCCTCTGGAGCAACATTTTCTTTTATGTTAAATGAATATAACAACTTAATAATCAAAGCGTTATGCTGACGATGCTTTGTTTAAGCCCACCCCAAGTTTTACTTAATCTAATTAAAATAGGCTATTGAATTCTCATATTGCCAAACATTATATTATTGTCTGTCCGGGAAAGAAAATTTTTAAGGAGGATCCATGAGTCTCAAGAAAGAACCCATCAAAGGCAAACCTCAGGTAAAGGTGACCTTTACGCTTCCCAAGGAGCTGACCGAAAGCGTGAAATCAGTGGCGCTTGTCGGCGATTTCAATGAATGGAATCCCAAGACCACGGCCATGAAAAAGCTGCCTCGCGGCGGGTACTATGTGTCCCTTAACCTGCAAAAGGGCCGCAACTACCAGTTCAGATACCTGCTCGATGGAGGCCGCTGGCTCAACGATCCCGCCGCTGACGCGTACGCCTTCTCGTCGTTCGCGCACACGGACAACTGCGTCGTCACGGTCTAATACACCGGTCCATACCATAATTCGGATAGCACCGCATCCATGATCCTCGACTCATTGGACGCCTGGGGTCTTTATTTTAAAGGCTCTGTTTGGGACGAAGCCCTCGCCTTTGTCCGCGGCCTCTCTGTTTCCTCCGAAGAAAAAAAATACTTCCTTCGGGAAAACGACCTTTATGCCATTGTGGTAAGCTACGGCACGCACGGCCGTGACAAGGCCATTCTCGAGACCCACCGTAAATATATTGATGTGCATATAACCATTTCCGGGAAGGAAAAGCTCGCCTGGGTGCCAAAAAAAGTGTGTGTCATAAAAACCCCCTATGACGAATCAAAAGACGCGGAATTCTACGACACAGCCGTGGTCCCGCTCTCTGAAATGGTCATGAAGCCCGGCCTCTTTGCCGCGTTTTATCCTGATGACGCGCACACACCCCAGCTTTTCGCGGAAACACAATCAGAAAAAATAAAAAAAGTCGTGCTAAAGATAGCCTGGGCCGCGGCCGGGTGATTCGTTCCCGCTCTCCGGGCATTAATCCTTTAAAAGAGGAAGTCTCCATGAAACGCGTTAAATCAGCCCTGGTCCTGGTATCTCTCGCATTGTTCCTGTTTTCCGGGTGCTATGGTAAATTCCAGCTTACAAAAGAACTGTACCAATGGAACGGATCGCTGGGAGGTCGGGCCGCTAATAGTGCGGTCATGTGGATCATGATGATTGTCCCCGTGTACGCGGCCGTCGGGGCGGTCGACTTTTTTATCTTCAATACTATTGAATTCTGGACCGGGTCAAACCCTATTACCATGGGCGAATTCGAACACCAGGAAACGATCGTGGTAAAAGACACCGAGACTTATAAAATCGCCGCTTCTCAAAACCGGATGGACATATCGCTTCTCTCGGGCCCGCGGACTGGCCAGACCGTCAGCCTGGTCTATAATGCCGCTGAGGAGTCGTGGTATGCGCAAGACAAAACCGGTTCTATCAAGGTCGCCGAGGTTCGCGAAGACAATGTCCTTGAGATATTCAATCCCGACGGCAGCTCCTTTGTATACAATACCGAAACTGGTGCAATCGGGTGCATGGCTAAATAAACGCCGCAAAAACAGCGCATGAAACGCTCTGAAATCAACAACCGCCTTCAAGCCGCCAAGGCCTTTTTCAGGCGCATGCGCGTCTCCCTTCCTCCCTGGGCCTTCTGGTCTCTGAGCGACTGGAAAAAAGCAAAGGACCATTGCCATGAAATCATCGACGCCATGCTCGGCTGGGATATGACCGATTTTGGCGGCAAAGACTTTGGGCGAAAAGGCCTTCTTCTGTTTACCATGCGCAATGGGAACACGAAAAAGGGCAAGAAGCCCTATGCTGAGAAAATTATGGTTGTGGATGAAATGCAGGAAACGCCCATGCATTTTCACCGGCATAAAATGGAAGACATCATAAACCGCGGTGGCGGCAACCTGGTCATAGAGCTGTATAACGCCACGAGCGACGAACGGTTCTCAAAAAAACCGGTCACAGTTTCAATAGACGGCATTACACGCACCATTCCAGCGGGTGGAAAAGTGGTTCTTACGCCGGGTGAAAGCATCTGTCTTACTCAGGGCCTGTATCACCGTTTCTATGGGCAAAAAGACAGGGGTCGGGTGCTGGTGGGCGAAGTAAGCACGGTTAACGACGATGCAAAGGACAACCGGTTCTACAAACCCGTTAGCCGTTTTCCGGATATTGAAGAGGATTGCGCGCCCCTGCACCTGCTGGCCGCTGATTACGCACAATTCCTGAAGTAACGTGGAGGTTCAGTATGGAAAAAACAAGGCCGAACATTGTGCTTATTGTCGCGGACCAGTGGCGCGGCGACTGCATTGGATCCCATGGCCATCCGGTGGTCGAAACGCCTAATATTGACTATCTTTTCCAGCATGGTGTCGCCTTTACACAGGCGTATTCCGCTGTGCCCTCGTGCATTGCAGCGCGCGCCGCGCTTATGACAGGACTTTCTCAGCGCAGCCACGGCAGAGTCGGGTATCAGGACCGCGTGCCATGGACCTACCAGACCACGCTTGCGGGTGAACTGGCAAAGGCAGGCTACCACACCCAGTGCGTGGGAAAAATGCACGTCTTTCCCGCGCGCTCGCTCATGGGCTTTCATAACGTGGTATTGCACGACGGCTATTTGCACACTGAACGGTGCGGCGAAAAAGACTATGATTTGAGCGACGACTACCGGATCTGGCTCAGGGAAAAATATGGTCCCCGGGCCGACTACGTCGATTCGGGCCTGGGCTGCAACGGCTATACCGTAAACCCCTGGCCCTATAACGACCTTGACCATCCCACCGCCTGGGTCACCACGCAGGCCATTGATTTTTTAAGACGGCGCGACACCGAAAGACCCTTCTTCCTCAAAGTTTCGTATCACCGGCCCCATCCGCCGCTCGATCCGCCAAAGCGCTGGTACGATCTCTATTGCGACCGCGCGCTTCCCGAAACGCCCGTGGGCGACTGGGCAACAGGCGAAACCCGCACCAGCTCGGGGTACGACAGCCCGCGATATTTCTTCAACCGCAGCGGTGACCAGATCGACCGCGCGCGCAGGGCATACTATGCCAACCTCTCATTTATTGATAATCAGATAATTCGGCTGGTGCAATCCCTTGACGAACACGGCCAACTCGACAACTCGCTCATCCTTTTTATGAGCGATCACGGCGACATGCTGTTCGATCACGGCTTTACAGCCAAAGGGCTGGGCTATGCGGCATCGGCGCGCGTGCCGTGCCTCATGAAGTTTCCCGAACACTGGGCAGGGCCCACAACGCACACGGTTGACGCGCCCGTGGAACTCAGGGACATTATGCCAACGCTGCTTGCGGCCGCTGGCGTGCCCGTGCCAGCGGCGGTTGAAGGACGGAACCTGATCCCTCTCTGCACCGGTAAAAAGGATGGCCCTTGGCGAGAATACGTCCACGGCGAGCACGCAAGGGGCAAGTTATCGAACCACTGGATAACCAATGGCAAAGAAATGTTCATCTGGTATTCCCAGACCGGCAGGGAACAGTATTTTGACCTTGAAAAAGACCCGGTAAACATGAACGACCTTTCTCATAAATGGCCCAACCGCGTAAAATATCTCAGGACCTGCCTTGTGGCTGAACTCAAGGGCCGCGAAGAAGGATATGTAAAGGCGGGGAAGCTGGTGGTTGGCAGAAAACCCCAGGCCGTGCTGCGGGAAGCAGGCCTGGAACCACGGTAAATGGGCGGAACAGGCGGTCAAATTGCCATTGCCGGGGTTGGCTGCGCAGTGGCAGATTTTGTGTACAACAGGGTTGATTTCACCAGCCCTGTATTTCAAAAATACCTCTCAAAAACCCAGGGCGACGGCGGCCTTTCACCAGGAAAACTAGTCTTTGTCGAGGAATTTGAAAGTTTCTCTGGAAAATCGTTTGACCAGGTGCGAGCTGAGATCGTGGGAACACGCGATCCCGATACCCTGAACCTGGGCGGCCCTGCCATTGTGGCGCTTATTAGCGCAGCCCAGCTTTTATCTCAGCAGCAGGCAGGGGTTTCTTTCTACGGAGTACGGGGAAACGACTGGGTGGGAAAACGTCTAGGTGAAATCGTGGCCGCAACACCGTTGGATTGTTCCCGCTACGCAATTACCTTTTCCACCACTCCCTACACTTGTGTCTTTTCCGACCCTGCGTACGACCACGGTCATGGCGAGCGCACTTTTGTGAACAACATCGGCGCGGCCTGGGACCTGCATCCGTCCGACCTGCCCGAAGCGTTTTTTAATTCCCCCATTGTTCTTTTTGGCGCAACAGGCCTGGTGCCCAACCTGCACGACGGGCTCACGGAACTTACCGGGCGCGCGCATGACAAGGGGTGTTTCACTATTGTCTCAACCGTGTACGATTTCAGGAACGAAAAAAAAGACCCCTGCGCAAAATGGCCGTTGGGAAAAAGCGACGAGACCTACCAAAACACTGACCTGCTTATAACAGACCACGAGGAGGCGCTGCGTTTAAGTAACAAGCGCACCATTGACGATGCAATGGCCTTTTTCAGAAATGCGGGCCTTGCCAGCCTGGTAGTAACCAATGGATCGCGCCCTGTCCAGGCTTATTCAGAGGGCCGGGCCTTTAAAAAAACTGGGTTGTTTTCGCTCCCTGTTTCACAAGCGGTTGTTGACGAACTTGCGGCCAATCCCGGCCTCAAGGGAGACACCACTGGCTGCGGCGATAATTTCGCCGGAGGCGTTCTCGCGTCAATAGCCATGCAGATGCGCGAACGCGATGCGGGACACCTCGATCTCGCGGACGCCATTGCCTGGGGTATTGCCTCTGGCGGATTCGCCTGCTATTATATGGGCGGCACCTATCTGGAAAAGACGCCGGGAGAAAAATACGCGCGTGTGAAAAAATACTACGATTTGTATTGCGCACAATGACAGGCCCGGGATTGTATGGGCGTCATTCAGCAATATATGACCTCGTGCGTAGAATGACGCCCCTCAATCCCCCGCATTGTACGGGCGTCATTCAGCAATATATGACCTCGTGCGTAGAATGACGCCCCTCAATCCCCCGCATTGTACGGGCGTCATTCAGCAATATATGACCTCGTGCGTAGAATGACGCCCCTCAATCCCCCGCATTGTACGGGCGTCATTCAGCAATATATGACCTCGTGCGTAGAATGACGCCCCTCAATCCCCCGCATTGTACGGGCGTCATTCGGCAATATATGACCTCGTGCGCGGAATGACGCCCCTGCTATTATTTTATCCCTTCCATTAATTATTTTCTCTACCCAATGAAAATCCTCAATTTCGGCTCCTTGAACATAGACCATGTCTACGCTGTTGACCATTTTGTCAGGCCTGGCGAAACTATGGCCAGCACAGGATACGCGCTCTTTCCCGGCGGCAAGGGCGCAAACCAGTCCATTGCCCTGGGGCGCGCGGGCGCGGCCGTGTACCACGCGGGAAAAATCGGGGAAGACGGCGCTTGGTTCATAAAGCTCCTGCGCACATCAGGGGTAAACGCACGGCATGTCGAGGTAGTTGACGGACCAAGCGGCCACGCGATAATCCAGGTGGCCAAAACAGGGGAAAACGCCATTGTCCTTTTTGGCGGTGCCAACCAGCACATCACGCGCGCCGATATACGCCGCGTTCTTCCCGGATTCTCGGCCCGCGACTATCTGCTGGTGCAGAACGAAACCAGCGCCGTGGCCGACGCCATTGCGCTTGGCGCCCGCCGCGGCCTCTACGTTGTCTTTAATCCAGCTCCCATGAATAAAAACGTGCTCTCTTTGCCCCTGCGTCACGTCTCCTGCTTTATTGTAAACGAGATTGAAGGCGCTGAATTGACAGGAGAAAAAAAACCGGATCATATCCTCGACGCATTGGGAAAAAAATTTCCAAAGGCCGAGACAGTGCTTACCCTCGGCGCCAAGGGTGCCATGTATGGCCATGAAAAAACGCGTATTGCTGTTGCCGCCCCAAACGTGAAAGCCATTGACACCACTGCGGCGGGCGATACCTTCATCGGATATTTCCTGGCGCAAAAAATGGCGGGCAAAGACACGCGTACCTGCCTTGAGATTGCCTGCGCAGCAGCTGCCGTGTGCGTAACGCGTAAAGGCGCCGCTGCCTCCATACCCTGGAATCGTGAAATCAGACCATAGCTAACAAAGGACCTCCCATGCAGAGCCGCGCCATTTATGAACGCCGCATTCATCAGTTCAGGGAAACAGTGTACAACAGCCGCTATCCGGCCACTCAGATCATGAGTGCGGCAATCGTGGTCGACAAAAAAAATCCCATTCCCTACGCGCAGGCGCTCAAGACCCGGTTCCATCCCATAGCAATAGGCTCGAAATGGGGACCCAAATGGGCCTCTGCCTGGTTCACGTTCAAGGGACAGGTGCCCAAGGCGTGGACGGGTAAAGAGATCGCGGCGCTTATCGATACGGGCGGCGAAGCGTGCGTATGGAAAAATGGGGCACCCGACATGGGCCTTACAGGCAAGTTTGAATATGGATGGCCGCTAAAAAACGCGCAAAAACGCTTGTATCCCCTGTTTAAAAAAGCGCGCGGCAGCGAGCGTGTGTCCCTTTTGGTCGAGGCCGCTGGAACAGGGCTTTTTGGCAATCAGCGGGAGGTGGTGTACCGGCTCAATCTGTGTTCCCTTGCCGTGGTGGACCGCAAGGCATGGGCTCTTGATATCGATCTTACCGTGCTCGAAGATCTCATGCTCGGGTTGCCTGAACAGTCGGTACGCAGAAAACGCCTCCTCTTTGGCCTCAACGAGGCGGCCAATGCCTATGCCGAAGGCAAGGGCGTTGATGCGTGTCTTGCGATAACGAAAAAGTTGCTCGCCATACCCGCCGCCTCAAGCGCGCTCACGGCATATGGCATTGGTCATGCGCACCTCGACCTTGGCTGGCTCTGGCCAATACGCGAAACCATCCGCAAGGGCGGCCGCACCTTTTCCACTGCGCTCAAACTCATGGACGAATACCCGCAGTACAAATTCGGCGCATCGCAGCCGCAACTTTTCCAGTGGATGAAAGAGCAGTACCCAACGCTCTACGCACGCGTGAAACAGGCTGTGGCGAAAAAGCGGCTTGAATGCCAGGGTGTCATGTGGGTTGAGGCCGATACCAACATCACAGGCGGCGAATCCCTGGTGCGCCAGTGCCTCTATGGCAAACGGTTCTTCAAACAGGAGTTCGGCGTTGTTGTGGATAACCTCTGGCTTCCCGATGTCTTCGGCTATTCAGCGGCCCTGCCGCAGATCCTGAAAAAATGCGGGGTCAACTATTTTATGACCCAAAAAATCTCGTGGAACGAGAGCAATCCTTTCCCCCATTATACCTTTAACTGGATTGGCATCGATGGCACGGGTATTTTGACTCATTTCCTTCCTGCCCACGGCTACAACGCCACCAACAAGCCGCAAGAGCTCATGGCGGCCCAGGACCGCTTCAGCCAGGCCGACATTACCAGCGCCTTTCTCCAACTCTACGGCGTTGGCGACGGCGGCGGCGGCCCCTCGCGCAAACACATCGAATTCGGCCTTTGCCAGAAAAATAGCGAGGGCGTGCCGCGCTTCACTTTTTCCTTTGCAAAGGACTTTTTCAAGACAATGGCCGCCATTCCGGAAAAAAAACTTCCCGTCTGGAAAGGCGAGCTCTATCTCGAACTCCATCGCGGCACGTATACAACACAAGCCCTGGTAAAAAAGCAGAACCGCGCGCTCGAACACAAACTCAGAAACGCCGAGTTTTTTTGTGCGATCGCGCCCGCCAAATACCCAAAAGCACAGCTTGAAAAAACGTGGAAAAAAGTGCTGCTCAACCAGTTCCACGACATTATCCCTGGTTCATCCATTGCCTGGGTCTACAAGGACGCCCACGCGCTATACGAGGAATGCCACAACGAGCTCAATGAGATTACTGGTCGCGCTTTGCGCGCGCTCCACGGTGCGCCTGCCGCGCGCGCGCATTTCTTTGCGGTATGGAACACCCTCTCCTGGCAGCGCGCAGCCACCCTCACCCTGCCCCTCCCGGATAACGGCCCCTGGTCTGCTTCCGGGCCTGACGGCATGCTGCTGCCCTGCATAAAAAAAGGCAATTCCCTGCAGGTACGCGTCACGCTCCCCTCCATGGGATACGCGGCGGTCCACCTGGTACGCACGCCGCCCGAACCAATCATCAGCACCCTCACTGTCAGAGAATCGCTGCTCGAAAACAGTCTGGTACGCGTACGCCTTGGTGCCAACGGGACAATTGTCTCTTTGTTCGACAAGGAGCTTAAACGGGAAATGCTCCAGGGAGCGGCGAACCACCTGCTCCTTTGGGAAGACATCCCCTATGAATGGGACGCCTGGGACGTGAGCCACTACTACAAGGAAACCAAACCGGTCCAGGCAACGCTGGTATCGCGGAGCATCGTCGAAAAAACACCCCTGCGTGTCACCGTGCGCCAAAAACTGACTGTGGGCGCGTCTGTCATAGAGCAGGAGATTTCCCTGTGCGAAAAATCAAAGCTTGTGACAATCAAAAACCGTGTTACCTGGAACGAACGTCACAAGCTGCTCAAAGTGCACGCCGCGGCCGCGCTCCAGCCGCTCGAGGCAAGCTACGAGGTGCAATACGGCGTGGTGCGCAGGCCCACCCACCAGAACACCTCGTGGGACCAGGCGCGTTTTGAGGTGTGCGCCCACAGGTTTGCTGATTTATCAAGTACTGATTTTGGGCTCGCCCTCTTGAACGATTCCAAGTTCGGCCACTGCTGTCCCGGCAACGCTATTGAGCTTTCCCTGCTGCGCAGCCCCGTGAACCCGGACGAGACCGCCGATATTGGCGTGCATGAATTCACCTATGCCTACTATCCGCACACGGGTGACCTGACCCATTCGGACGTGCTGCACAAGGCGCACGAACTCAATACGCCCGCAATTGTCCATCCTGTTGCGCGGCCGCCGGCAACGCCTCTGCGCCGTTCGTTCGCCTTGACACAAGGCACCGTGAAAATTGAAACCGTGAAAAAGGCTGAGGACACGGACGCCATTGTGGTGCGCCTCTATGAAACCATGGGCGCCCACGCAACAACCGTCCTCTCGTGGGACCTGCCGCTTGCAACAGCCGCCGAGGCAAACATGCTCGAGCAGCCTGAAACAAACGTGGCAGTACGCAACCATTCATGCAAGCTCTCGTTTACCCCCTTTGAAATCAAAACACTTGTCCTGAAATAAAAAGAAAGAGCTTTCGTGGCAGCAAAAAATATTGTTTCGTGAGGCAGCGAAGGCTTAAAGCTGTTGGTAAAACTATTGACATAACCCATTGATTAATATAATTTAATATAAAGGGGGGCAAGGGATCAGTGGAAATACGCGGGCATAAAACCATCAGGAGGCTGATATGAGCATGAAGAAGGAATACCTTAAAGACAAGCCAGTATGCAGGGTGACGTTTTTCCTCTTGCCCCACACTGTGGCAAACGCACCCTCTGTCGCGGTGGCGGGCGATTTCAATGGATGGAACCAGACTGCTCATATCATGAAAAAAGGAAAGGATGGAACATTTACGCTTACCATAGATCTCCCTATCAACAAGGAATACCAGTTCAAATATGTGGCTCACGGCAACTGGTACAATGAGGAAGACGCGGACGCCTACGCCTATTCGTCATTTTCAAATTGCGATAATTCGGTCATAGACGCCTGATCCCGCATGCGCACACACCTACCCCATCTCGACAAGCCCCTGTTGGGCGCGGTCTACCTCATAGAAGAAGCCCTCCCCTTTGAGCGCAGAAAAAAGGACCTTGAAGCCATGGCCAAGGCCGGGCTCAACACCGTGGTACTCTGGCCGCCCATAAGCAGGTGGGACAGCGCTGACGGTGTTTCCATCGCTTTTGATTCCGTTGATCGCGTCATGGACGAATGCGCGCGTCTCAACCTGCGGGTCATCCTCGAACTCGAGGGCCAAAACCCGGCCTTCCAATATGGACCTGACCATGCTTTTGGAACTGAACACTGTGTGGCAAGCCCCAAGGCGCGCCACTGGCTCAATTACTTCCACCCCCAGGTGGCGGGCGCCATTGACAGCTATGTCCGCGCGGTCGCCCAGCATTTCAAGGACCATCCGGCCCTCTGGGCTTATGACCTCTTTAACGAGGTCAATCTGCACTCCGCCGATCCCCTTGCTGTCAACGCCTTCAGGGAATGGCTCAAGAAAAAATACGGCTCAATCAAAAAGTTGAATACAATCTGGGGCAGGTTTTTTACTGATTTCAGCCAGATCGACCCTGCGACCTTTTCCTACGCATACAGCAAATGGACGTCGCTCCGTCCCCAGCTCGATTTTGAGGATTTCCGGGCCAGCGCCATCATCTCGCTGGTTGAACGATGGAAAATGGTGGTGCACGAAGCTGATCCCGGCCGCCTGGTCATTGCAGATAATGAATGGTCCATGACAACGTTTGACACCACGGAACTGGGAAACGATGACTGGCAGGTGTCGCGCGCGGTCGATGTCTTTGGCTTGAGCGTCTATCCACAGAGCTGGGACGTGCGGCTGCGCGAAAACCCTTGCACGGTTTCACAGATCTACCGCGCAGGCGTGTGTGCGGGCAGCCTGAGCAGCGGCAAGCCGGTCATGGTCTCAGAGCTCCAGACACACAACCAGACCCTTCTTGCGCGTAATTCGTCCGTGTTCGATGAAATCCTTCTCTGGACATGGCAAGCCTTTGTTCACGGCATTGAAGGCCTCATATACTGGAAATGGAACCCCTTTATCCGCGGCTTCCAGGTTGGCGGCAGGGGAATGACCGCGCTCGACGGAACTCCCAACGAACGCGCCGCCCAGGCCTCCGCGCTGGCGCGCGTGCTCGAAAAACATCCGGGCCTTTTCACGGGCCGCCGCATTATCGACAACGGCGTTGGAATACTGTATAGTCCCGTGTGCGACCGTTTCACGGACATGGTCCTTCCGGACGAAAAAGGGCTCTATCGCGCCTCCTTTGCCGGATGGTACCGTTTCTTGTGGCAAAAAGGCGTCACGCCATCAGTGCTCCAGGCCGACGATCTGCACACAGAACCTTTTTCCCGTCTCCGTGTGCTCATTGTCCCATTCCAATCAATGCTTGCCGCGGCCCACGCGGCCGCGCTGCGGCGGTTTATTGAACGCGGCGGCTTTGTCATAGCCGACGGCAGATTCGCAGTGGTCGATGAAAACGGCTTCGCGTGCGAGCGCCCACCTGCGGGGCTTTCCGGCCTTTTCGGATATGAGGAGACCGACTTTTTCTCCCCTTATGACGACCCGGGGGTAAACGCGGAACGGTTCAGCCGCATAGCGCTGCTCGGTGCCAAACCGCTTTTAAAAACCAAACAGGGCGACACCCTTGTCGCCGCTACCTGCTCAACGCTTTACTGCGCAACGCCCTTTGGCCTTGCTATATCCAATAAAAAAATCTCTGGGATTGTTGACAAGGCCATCTCCCTCCGCCTTGATTCCACGTACAGGGTTGTTGCCAAGGGACCGGATGTAGAATGCGTGATCAGTACTGGCAAGGGAATGCTCATAGGCCTGGTTAATTACGGCCGCACCCGGCAGACCGCGGTAGTGCGCGTCCCGGCCCAGGGCAAGGTGGCGCTGTTGTTTGACTCAGCGCGGATCAAAATAGCGCGCTGCGGCAAACAGTTGCAGATCTCCTGCGTTCTTCCCCCGCGCTCGGTCGAAGGCCTTTCCGTGGGTCTCAAAGAATAGCCGCCAGGGCGGTTGTCGAGTAGCGCAGCATATCGAGACACCGCCCATATTGAGTATATTTTCACCATGTATGTCCTCGCCATTGACCAAGGAACAACCGGCACCACCACTGTCTTGTACGAAGAATCCGGCGCGCCCGTGGCAAAGGCCTATCGTGAATTCAGGCAAATCTTCCCGAAACCCGGCTGGGTCGAACACGATCCGCTTGAAATCTGGAAAACCGTGCAAGAGACTGTCGCTGAAATCTGCACGCCCGAACGCGCCAAACGCATCGCTGCCCTCGGTATCACCAACCAGCGTGAAACCACTGTTATGTGGGATAAAAAAACCGGAACACCGGTGCATAACGCCATTGTTTGGCAGTGCAGGCGCACCGCGGACCAGTGCGCGCGCCTGAAACAGCACGAACCGTTCATTAGGGAAAGGACCGGCCTGCCGGTTGACGCCTATTTTTCAGGGACAAAAATCCAGTGGATCCTGGACGCGATCGGCGGATACCAAGAAGGCCTGCTTTTTGGGACAATTGACACCTGGCTCGTCTGGAAATTGACAGGCGGAAAAACGCATGCCACGGACTTCACCAATGCGTCGCGTACCATGCTTTTCAACATCCACGCTAAAAAGTGGGACCAGGAACTGTGCGACCTCATGAACATATTTCCCGCCCTGTTGCCCCAGGTTAAAAAATCCATCGATGACTACGGTATCGTTGAATCTCTGCCTCAGATCCGCGGGGCGCCCGTCTTTGGTGTCGCGGGCGACCAGCAGGCGGCGCTCTTTGGCCAGACGTGCTTTGAAAAAGGAAGCATAAAAAACACCTATGGCACTGGCTGCTTCGCTGTTATGAACACCGGAGACGTGCCGGTGCACTCGACAAAGGGCCTCATCACTACCCTGGCGGTTAATGGCAAGGGAAATCCGTGCTACGCGCTCGAAGGATCAATATTTATCGCGGGCGCGGCCATCCAGTGGCTGCGCGATGAACTGAAGCTGCTGAACACGGCATCCGAAAGTGAGGCCGCAGCGCGGGCGGTGGAAAATACCAACGGCGTCTATCTGGTGCCCGCCTTTGTGGGCCTGGGCGCGCCCCACTGGAACATGGAGGCCCGGGGAATTCTTGCCGGGTTAACGCGCGGCGCAAACAGAAACCACATTATACGGGCGGCGCTCGAATCAATGGCATACCAGACCCTCGATGTGCTGGAGGCCATGGAACGCGAAACCGCCATTGCGGTCAAAAGCCTTGCTGTTGATGGCGGGGCAAGCGCAAACGATTTTCTCATGCAGTTTCAGGCGGACATCCTGGGAAAATCCGTGGTGCGTCCCACTGTCATAGAATCAACTTCACTTGGCGCGGCATACCTGGCTGGCCTCAAAGCGGGCGTGTGGAAAACGCACGAGGCCCTTTTTGCGCACAAATCAATAGACCGTGTTTTTGTCCCCGCAATGAAGAACAGGACGCGCGCAGCGCTTGTATCGGGGTGGCGCAGGGCCCTGCGACAGGCGGTTACGGTATGACCTACGACTGCATTGTCGCCGGTGCAGGGCCTGCTGGCCTCATGGCAGCGCTCATTGCGGCGCGGGCGGGCAAAAAAACCATTGTCTTTGAGCAAAACGCGCGGCCCGGTGCAAAAATTCTTGTCTCGGGTGGAGGACGCTGCAACTTTACCAACACGCTTGGGGTCGATGAGTTCTGGCCCAGGCTGGGACGACAGGGACGGTTCATGGCCCAGGCGCTTGGCGTCTTTGGACCAGAGGCGATCATCGAGTTTTTCAAATCATGCGGCGTTGAACACATGTCGCCCGACACCTTTCATGTGTATCCTGCTTCAGAAAAAGCCGCGGACATACTTGGCGCGCTGGTGACAGCCTGTACCCGGGCCGGGGTTGAGATACGGACGCATACAAAAATAGACACCCTGGTCATTGAAGCCGGCATTGTAACCGGTGTGGCATCTGGATCAACTTTTTTTAAAGCTAAAAATGTGGTTGTGGCAACCGGCAGTATGGCGCGTCCCGATCTTGGGGGCAATGAGAGCGGATACACCCTCTGCCGCCAGGCTGGTCATGCGATAAAGACGCCGCTGCCAGCGCTTGTGCCCCTGAAAACAGAGGAACCATGGGTCGCATCATGCGCTGGCGCATCGTTCGAACACGCACGGGTTGCCATAGACCTGCCAAAATACCGCGCATTTGCCGCAACCGGCCCCCTTCTTTTCACCCACCAAGGCTTGTCAGGACCCGCGGTACTCGATATTTCCGGCAGCGTTGCCGAGGCAATAGAACGCCTGGGAAAAGTGCTGCTTACCATAGACTTCTTTCCCGAAACATCCAGGGAAATGTGGCTTAACCGCTTTGATGGATGGTACGAACGGCTGCCCAGAAAAACCGTGCTAAACCTTCTTGCGGACCATATGCCCCGCTCCTTTGCGCAATTCCTCTGCTCGCAGGCAGGATGCACACCCGAAACCACCGCCGCCCATTTGACCTCACAGGCGCGAAGGACTTTTTGCTCCCAGTTAACCGGCTGCTTTTTCACGGTATGCGGGACTTCCGGGTTTGACGGCGCCATGGTCGCTCGCGGCGGCGTTGCATTGGCGGGTGTGGATCCTGAATCCTTTGCAAGCAAAAAGACGCCGGGCCTCCATATTGCGGGCGAGGTGCTCGATATTGACGGTCCCTGCGGCGGATTCAACCTTACCTGCGCCTTTGCCTCGGGGTATTGCGCGGGCTTGTCTATTGCCAAATAGGGACAACAGAGCTTTTTTTTGCTATTGCGCCGGAGAAATAATTATACTTTTTAGGCCTTGGTCAGGTATTTTTCCCTATACGGGAAAAAGGCGATGGATAAGTTAAAAGCATCTTTTTGGGAGGTCTTGTGAGCACAAAACTGTATGTCGGCAACCTGCCGTTCACCGCAACCGAAGACGAAGTAAAAGGCCTCTTCGGCCAGTATGGTGAAGTCCTTTCCGTCAATATAATCAAGGACCGTATCACGGGCAAACCCCGCGGGTTCTGCTTTGTTGAAATGGAAAACGGCGCCGACGCAATCGCAAAGTCGAACGGGTCCGAACTGGGCGGCCGCAACCTTCGCGTCAATGAAGCGCGCGAACGCAACGACGGTCAAGACCGTCCCCGCTGACCGTTCGGTTTTCCCCCCCCCCCTCCGAAGCGTACCCCAGGCATTTGTGCCGCTCCTCCGGCGGCAGGGAAGCAACGGGTTTGGTTCTTTTAGGAAAAACAAAGGAGTGGTCCCCCTATGGATATTCGTTTTTGCGGCGGCGCCCAGACGGTCACTGGTTCCCAGTTTCTTCTTTCTGTCAATGGAAAAAATATTTTGCTCGAATGCGGCCTTTTCCAGGGACGCAGGCAGGAATCGTATGAAAAAAACATGTCATTCCTTTTCCCGCCCGCGGCAATCGACGCCGTGGTGTTGTCGCACGCGCACATGGACCACGCGGGAAACCTTCCGAACCTGGTAAAACACGGTTTTCGCGGCCTTATCTTCGCCACGCCAGCAACAGCCGAGCTCTGCAAGATCATGCTGCGCGATTCCGCCTTTCTCCAGTCAAAGGACCTTGAATGGGTCAACAAAATACGCAAAAAGCACGGCCAGCCCCCCGCCCTCCCCCTCTACTCGCCTGAGGAGGCCGAAGCCGCGATGGAACATTTTACTTCCCGTGAATATGACATCGCTTTTCCAGTGGCGCCCGGGATCTCGGTCACTTTTTACGATGCGGGCCACATACTGGGCGCCGCGGGTGTTTTCCTTGAAATCAGCGAAAAGGGCCGGACCCTCAAGCTCGGGTTTTCCGGAGATGTCGGCAGGTCAAATATCCCAGTCATCCGCGATCCTAATATCGTACGCGATGTGGACGCACTCATTATTGAAACCACGTATGGCAACCGCCACCATCACGAGTTTGCAGATGTGGAGGAGGAACTTGCCACGGTTGTACGCGAAACAACAAAAACAGGCGGAAAGATAATCATCCCCTCGTTTGCCGTGGGACGCACCCAGCTTCTCGTCTATCTGCTGCACAAGCTTTTCAATCAGGACCGCATTCCTGAAATCCCCATTTATGTCGACAGCCCCCTTGCCATGCACGCCACCGAGATATTCCGGGCCCATCCGGAGCTTATGGACCGCGAAACCGAACGTGTTTTCCTGAGCTCGCATGAGGATCCTTTTGACTTCCGGAGACTCACCTATATAACCGATGTAGAGGAGTCGAAGAAGCTGAACCATGTCACCTTTCCCCATATTATCATTGCGGGATCAGGCATGTGCGAAGGCGGCAGGGTGCTCCACCACCTGCGCAATAGTATAGACAATCCCAATAACCTCATTCTTTTTGTCGGCTATGCGGCAAAAGAGACCCTTGCCCGCCGCATCATGGACGGCAATCAAGTAGTGCGCATCTTCGGCGAGGAACATCGTGTTGCCTGCAAAATAAAGGCCATGGACAGTTTCAGCGCCCACGGCGACCGTCGTGACCTGCTCAACTATGTGAGAATGACACCCCCGGAAAAATTGAAGAACGTTTTTCTGGTACACGGTGAACCCGAGCAGGCGCTCTCGTTCCGCGACGCACTGCGCAGCAATGGGTATATGAACGTCCACTATCCCGCGCTGGGCGATACCATCTCCCTGTGATATGCTGACTGACAACATACTTGACCTTATAGGCAACACCCCCCTCATCAGGTTAAAAGGCGAAAGCGTCTTTGCCAAGGCTGAATTCCTGAACCCGGGCGGCAGCATCAAGGACCGCGTGGCCCTTGCCATGCTCGAGGGGGCGGAACGCGATGGCCATCTCAAACCCGATTCCATTATTGTTGAACCTACCTCGGGCAACACGGGTATTGGGATAGCCATGGTCGGCAGGCTCAAAGGATACAAGGTCATCATTGTCATGCCAGAAAATATGAGTGAAGAGAGGAAAAAGCTTATCCGCGCCCTTGGCGCTGAACTGATTCTTACGCCCGCGGCGGAGAGCATTGGCGGCGCAGTGGCTCGCGTGGCCCTCATGCGGAAAGAAGACCGCCGCGTGTATGTCCCCCAGCAGTTCGAGAACAAGGACAATCCGCGCATTCATTATGAGGAAACCGCGAGGGAATTGTGGCGCCAAATGTCGGGCGACATCGATTGTTTCATCGCAGGCGTTGGTTCAGGCGGCACCCTGCAGGGCGTTGGATCGTTTTTAAAAGAACACAGGCCGGGCGTTAAAATCATAGCTGTTGAACCAAAAAACGTATCAGCCCTTCTTGGCCACGAGCCGGGCCTTCACCAAATACAGGGCATTGGTGATGGTTTTGTTCCCGCTGTGCTCGATGTCTCCCTTGTCGACGATGTTGTCGAAGTCACGGATGAAGACGCCATTGCCACCACCAAACAGCTGGGCCGCGACCACGGTCTTCTTGTGGGCATATCATCGGGCGCAAACGTATGGTCCGCGCGCGCCATTGTTGGTAAAATCTCCGGTAACATAGCCACGGTCCTCCCCGACCGCGCTGAACGCTACTTCAGCACCGCGCTGTTGTAGTCCTCCCGACACGTACGGCCAGGGTTAAACGACGCACAGACTTATATATGCGATGCCCGTTTGGACTTCGCTCTACGGGCGCCTCCCCCTCGCCCACGAGATCTACCTCTTTTTCCAACCGCATGGTGAGCGTAGTCGAACCATGCGGCGAAAATCCTCCATTGCCTTCACCCGCTGTGAATTACCATTTTTACCGTATGGGTTCATCTGCCATTCTGCTTATCAACTGTCCGGACCGCAAAGGCATAGTCGCTGCGGTCACTGAATTCATCTATAGCAACAAAGGGAACATCCTCGACCTCGACCAGCATGTTGATGTGGTGGAAAAGGCCTTTTTCATGCGTGTGGAATGGGATCTTGAAGGATTTGCGGTTCCCGCTGAAAAAATTAGAGAGGTTTTTTCCTCTGCTGTTGCTGCTCCGCTCAATCTTTCGTTTGAAATTCATTTTTCAGACCAGGTACAGCGCATGGCCGTCTTTGTGTCAAAACTCTCCCATTGTTTGTACGACATGCTCTCGAGTTATGAATCGGGTGACTGGAAGGTAAAAATCCCGCTTATCATCAGCAACCACGAAGACCTGCGTCCAGTCGCTGAGCGGTTCGGCATTGCTTTTCACCTGCTTCCGGTTTCACGTGAAACAAAGGCTGCCCAGGAAGAAAAGGCGCTCGCACTGCTCAATGAACACCGGATCGATTTCATTGTTTTGGCCCGCTACATGCAGATCCTCTCCGCTGATTTTGTGGTACAGTATCCTTCGCGAATCATAAACATCCACCATTCGTTTTTGCCGGCCTTTGTCGGCGCAAAGCCTTACCATGCCGCCCACGCCCGGGGGGTCAAAATCATCGGCGCAACCTGCCACTATGTGACCACTGATCTTGATGCGGGGCCCATTATTAAGCAGGACATTGTCCGCATCTCGCACCGCGATTCAATAGACGACCTGATACGCAAAGGACGCGACCTGGAAAAAATCGTCCTCTCGCGCGGCATCTGGTCCCATCTGCAACGTACCGTGCTGGTGTACAAAAACAAGACCGTTGTTTTTGACTGATTGCTTCAGCCCATGAATCCCCGCCTCTTTCTCACTGTCTGTCTCAATCCGGTCCTGCAAAAAACCGTGGTGCTCAAAAAATTAATCCACGGCGAGGTCAATCGCGTCGAGGCTTTATACGAAGATGCCAGCGGCAAAGGCGTCAATGTCATCAGGGTCTTGGGCCAGCTGGGATGCAAAGCCGAGCTCATAACGCAGGCGGGCGGATGGAACGCGGCCCGTTTTCTCGCGCTCGCGAAACAACATGTCCTTTGCCTGCATACGGCGCCCGCTCCTTTGGCTATCCGTTTCTGCTATACGCTGATACATACGGCAACAGGCCAGACAACGGAAATTGTCGAAGAGGCTGACCCAGTCACCCGATTGACCCAGGCCCGTGTCAAAAATCTTTTTCTCCGCCGCATTACCCACGCTCATACGCTTGTTATTTCCGGCACAAAAGCCACGGGCTTTTCAGATAGTCTATATCCCTGGATGGTGCGCACTGCCCGCAGGTGGAAGGTCCGCGTTATTCTTGATATCAAAGGCAAAGACCTGGTTCGCTGCCTTGAATATGGACCGCAGGTTATAAAACCGAATTTTGCAGAATTTGTTTCTACATTTGTTCCAGGCGTTGCTGCTTCGGAGTCGAGTGAAAATGCCCGCCTGCTTCACAGGGTCGAGAAAACCATGGTGTCGCTGAATAAAAAATACGGATGCGCCGTGGTGCTTACCCGCGGCCGTTTTCCCGTGCTCTTTGCTGATGGGGGCAGGATTGGGAGCGTGGGTGTGAAACAGATCCGGGCCGTGAACAGCACTGGCTCGGGGGACGCTTTTACCGCTGGGTTGGCGTCACAGCTTTCCTGCGCCGCGCCACTTGTCACCGCCATTCGCGAGGGCATGCGCTGTGCTGCGCTCAATGCCCTTAATGTCCGTCCTGGAAATATACTGCATTAGCGCTTCACCCGTTCGGTTCGGCTGCGCTCACCGTACGGGTGACAGGGCCCCTTCCCTGAAGGTATTATGATGTTTGACTCGTCTTGTACTGGCTCTGTTGCCTGAGCGAAGCCGAAGGCAGCACTCCCTATTTTCCCGCGCGTTTTTTCAACAGTTCGTTGTACGACATTGCCCTGAAGGGCTTTTTCTTTTTTAGTGGCGGTTCGTTGTCAAGATTAGGCTTGAAAAACGCGTTCTGCGCAATGCCAAGAATATTGCTCAGCGTCCAGTACAGAATAAGGCCCGAGGGCATGCTGTTGAAGAAAAAAAGCATGACAACAGGCATTATGTAGACCATGGACTTCTGTTTGGGGTCTGTCATGGTCTGTTTGCTCTGGAAATAGGTTGAAATGGCCATAAGAACAGTGAGGACCGACACGTTGGGTCCGTAAAAAAGAATTTTTGACGGTAGCATATAAATTGCTTCGGGGCCAGATAGGTCCTTGATCCAGAGAATGAAAGGCGCGCCGCGCAGCTCAATGGCCTTGCGCAGGGTCACAAAGAGCGCAATAAAAATGGGCATCTGCAGCACAATGGGAACACACCCTGCGCCGCCCAAGGGGCTTACCCCCTCCTCCTTGTACATGTTCATGACCGCTTTGTTCATATTCATGGGGTCGTTCTTGTATTTTTCCCTTATCTGCGCCATTTTCGGCTGCAGCTTTTTCATGCGTGCCATTGACTTCATGCTTTTTAAGGAAAGCGGATAGGTGATGATCTTGCTAAGAATAGTGAGAAAAATAATGGCAACTCCGTAGTTGGGAATTAGGCCGTAGAAAAAATTAAGAACGTAGAGCACCAGGCCGCACAGAGGCGGAAACCAGATATCGGCCTTGAAAAACCAGGAATAGCCCTTAAACAAGGTCTTGTCGAGTTTGATGCCGTATCCCTTGAGAACACCGTATTTATTGGGAATAAGATATACGCGATAGGCAACGGTGTCCTGGTCGATCCTGTCACTTATGTCGACCGAAAAATTCAGGCTATTGTTCGAATAGGGCGTTGTACCCAATTTGACGAACCGCATGCGCAGTTCACCCGATTCGTCGGGCTGCAACGTGCCGCTGAAATATTTTGATTTGAGCGATACCCATTTCGTGCTGCCTTCTATTTCCTTCAGCGTATCTTTTTTGCCGACCGGATGATCAACGTCGTCTCCGTAAAAAATTCCTATAGGATCATCCGCATACTGGCCGTCGTAATCTTTTTCCGTCTCGGTAATGCCCGATTTCCAGCCGAGGGTATATTCGTTGGCCCGTGTCCCTTTGAGGGTAAAATAGAACCTGAAATCATACGCGTCCCTGGAAAACATAAAGCCTTTCTCAACAACAACCCCCTCGGGCGAAACATAAGTAAACACAAGGGTCTGGTTTCCCCGCAGTATCACAGTATCGGCGGCTTCGGTTGAAAATTCCGCGCCGTCAAAATTTGTCCGGTCTATTGTCAGATTGAGCATGTTGCCGGAATGCCTGGGAATAAGATCCACGTTATTTCCGCTGGAATCGACATACTCGCTCAGCTGCCACGAGGAGACAACGGCCCCGCGCGTATTGATAGTGCCGATAAATTTATCGCCAATAACTGTAATGGTGCGCGATGCGCTGTCGGGGACAACAATACCGATCGTCTGGTCAATAATCTCGGCTTTTTTCTCTTCTATGGTCTTGAGCAACTGCGCATCGGACGACGGCCCTGTTTCCCTGCTTTCTGTGTTGGGAGCCGATTCCTCCACGTGCAGAGGATCATCCTTTTTTCCCATGATGGTTTTGTTGTATAAGTCGCTGTTAAAAAAAATGAATGCGCCGATCATCAGCACAAATGCAAAGACCAGGTTTCTATCCACAGGGCAGGGTCTCCTTTAAGGAATGGGGTACGGGGTCAATGCCGCCTTTGGTAAAAGGGTGGCATTTGAAAAAACGGCGGACACCCAACATGGCGCCTCTGAAGCCGCCGTGAAGGGCTATGGCCTGGAGCATGTATTCTGAGCACGAGGGGGTAAATTTGCAGGTGTTGGGAAAAACCGGATATATGATCGCCTTATATATCCAGACGATACATCGCGAAATGCTATATACCGCACTGTGTCTTGAATGCATTAAGGTCGCCTGTTAAAACTTCTTTGAGCCGCCGGGGTGCCGGTTTGAGGGAAACGATCCTGACAGACCAGGGCGCCCGCGCACAACGAATCATGAAAAACTCCCGCACCCTGCGTTTAATGTAGTTGCGCTTCACCGCGTTGTACTGCCTCTTTTTCAGGCAAAAAATAAATGTTGGCGCCGCAACCTGGGCCTCGTGGACAGTGAAAGAAAAATACTCTGTTGAAAACGTGTATAGCCGTCCGGGGTTCTTTTCAGTGGCCAAAGGTCACTCATCAGAAACAGTAAGGCGTTTCCGATTTTTCTTTCTCCTGCGCGCAAGGATGTTCCGTCCTGTGCGGTGTTTCATCCGAGCCCTGAACCCATGCTTCCGTTTCCTTTTCCTATTGCTGGTGCGGTTCAGTGTCTGTTGTCTCATGGTCGGTTCCTTTTATTTAATTAAATATTAAAGTATTGTCCTTTAAAGAAGGTTATATAAAATAATATATTAAGTATTTTATTACCCAGGAAAAAATGGATAAAAACGAATTATGGCGGCGCTGCCTTGTTGATATCAAAGAGCAGGTAAGGGAAGATTCCTTTAAAACCTGGTTTTCGAATCTTGAGATTTCACGGCTTTCCGCAACCGAAGCCTTGTTGATAACCAGCGGTGGTGATATCCACGCTGGTTTTATAGAAGACAAATATTCACGGCTTATCAAAGAGTGTTTAAAAAAAAATACAGGAACTGATTATGCAATACGGGTGGCGGCAAAAATAAAGCCAGGAGATGCTGATGTCCGCACAGAAGTATATGAGTCTCCACTCAATCACGATTTTACCTTTGAGAACTTTGTTGTAGGTAAAAGCAATGAATTCGCCTATTCTGCCGCACTTGCAATAGCAAAAACCCCTGGCCAAAACAGGTTCAACCCGCTTTTTATTTATGGCGGGACAGGCCTTGGAAAAACACACCTTCTCCATGCGATTGCAAATCTAATTCAGAAATCCTTTCCCGACAACCGTATTTGCATGAAAAGTTCTGTGCAGTTCACGGATCATTTTATAAAATCCCTCGAAATTAAAAAACAAGATGATTTTAATAGATTTTATAAAACATGTAGTGTTTTATTAATAGATGACATTCAGTTTCTTGAGGGAAAGCCTGGCACCCAGGAGATCTTTTTCCATGTTTTTAATGAATTGTATCAAAACAACAAACAGATAGTTATTACTAGCGATAAACATCCAAAAGACCTTGGAGACCTGGAAGACAGACTGGTTTCTAGGTTCCAAAGCGGCCTCACTGTTGATATACAACCGCCAAATGTTGAAACAAAGACAGCCATCCTCCACATGAAGGCAGAAAAGAGCCGACTCAACCTTCAAGACGACGTAATTGATTATATTGCTAAAAATTCGTCTTCTAACATAAGGGAGATGGAGGGATATATTGTGAAGTTGCTCGCCTATTCTTCCATGTACGCGGTTGATATTGACTATGCAAAGGCAATTGAGATCCTGAGTTTTAAAAACAGGGATGAAAACAAGAAAATATATGTTGAAGAGGTCATAGAAACGGTGGCTAAATATTATAAAACAACCCCGGAAAAAATTATTAATGGAACAAGAGAAAAAGAAAATGTTGTTCCAAGGCAGATGGCAATGTATCTTTCAAGAAAGCTTACAAACGCATCGCTTAAGGGGATTGGAAAAATATTTTTAAAGGATCATAGTACGGTTGTTCATGGGTGTAAAAATATTGAGAAAATTATGGCCGAAAACCAGCTTATAAAAAATGACATGGCATTTATCACAAAAGAGCTTATTACATATTGAATAATAACTTGTTAAAAACATGGATCTTCAACAAATAACCAACTTTTTAAAATTCTTTGAACAAAATATTAACATACTATTTTATTTTTAAGTTATTGATAATAAATACATTACACTGTTTTTTTATGGTTATTAACATATAAAGACTATTACTAATATAACTCTCTTAATCTTATTTAAAATAATAGAATGTTTCACGTGAAACAATTGTGGATATAATAATGGTTGATGTTGTCGTTATAGGTGGTGGTCATGCTGGCTGTGAGGCAGCATACGCTTCATTTATGCTTGGGTTGAAGGTTGTTTTTATTTCATCAGATAGTAATTCTTTTGGGAAGATGTCTTGCAACCCAGCAATAGGAGGACTTGCAAAAGGACATATTGTACGAGAAATAGACGCTCTTGGTGGTTTAATGGGAAAGTTCGCAGACAAGTATGGAATACAATTTAGAATGTTGAATATGAGTAAGGGACCTGCAGTATGGGGACCAAGGGCACAAATTGATAAGGATGATTATTCAAAAAATTTATCACTCTATTTTCAAAAAATAAAAGATATAACAATAATTGAAGACACAGTAATTGAAATTGTTATAAAAAACAAAATCATAATTGGGGTAAAGACCATCAAGGGAAACTATTATAGGGCAAAAACAGTTATTCTTTCAGGTGGAACATTTTTAAATGGATATATCCACATTGGAAGAGAGAAATTTCACTCAGGAAGGATTGGTGAGTCTGCGGTTCACGGTTTAACCAAAAGCCTTACCCAAGCTGGCATTATTTCAAAAAGATTAAAAACAGGCACACCAGCACGAATAAAAAAAGAGTCTGTTAATTATTCTGTTCTTACAAGACAGGAAGGGGATATAGAACCAAAACCATTTTCCTATTCATCTGGGAAAATTGATATTGATCAGGTTCCCTGTTATATTACAAGAACAACAAAACAGACCCACGACTATATAAGAAAAAACTTTCACCACTCCCCCATGGCCTCTGGAGAGATTCTATCTATAGGTCCCCGTTATTGCCCTTCCATTGAAACAAAGCTAAAAAATTTCAAAGACAAAGAATCACACCAGCTATTTATTGAACCAGAGGGACGCATCCATCCGAATATATATTTAAATGGATTTTCAAACTGCCTTCCAAGAGAAATTCAGGACAAGGCTGTCAGAACAATACCTGGTCTTGAAGATGCGGTCATTGATATACCCGCCTATGCGATTGAATATGATTTTTTTCCTCCAACCCAGCTTAAAAACAGCCTTGAATCAAAGATCGTTGATAACCTTTTCTTTGCCGGTCAGGTCAACGGAACCTCTGGGTATGAGGAAGCCGCGGCCCAGGGTCTCATGGCAGGAATTAATGCTTGGAAAAAAATTAACAAGCTGGCGCCGTTTATTTTAAAAAGATCAGAAGCATATATTGGTGTTTTAATAGATGACCTGATAACCAAAGGGACCGATGAGCCCTATCGCATGTTCACATCAAGGGCTGAGTTCCGCCTTTTACTCAGACAGGACAATGCGGACGAAAGGTTAATGAAAAAAGGATTTGATCTTGGTCTTGTTGAAAAACATGTCTATGAAAGTGCGGTCCAGAAATGGAAGCGTATCTATTCGGGAATTGAGTCTTTTAAAAAAGAGCCTGTGAAAAAAGAGGATGCCAACCCTTTCCTACGATCCATGAACAAATCCCCATTAAAGGAGAATACCAATCTCTTCTCGTTTTTAAAAAGACCGGAAATAAATTGGTCATTTATACAAGAGCTTAAGGACTTTTCCACAAGATTTTCAAACGAAGAGCTTTTAAGGATAGAGATCCTTATTAAATATGATGGGTATATAAAAAAACAGCAGGAAGAGGTTGAGTCTTTCGATGCAATTGAAAACATAAAGATTCCCGAGGGCATCGAATATTCCACAGTACCCGGCCTTACTAATGAGGCGGTTGAAAAACTTACTTTCTTCAAGCCATCGGTCCTTGGTCAGGCAGGCCGTATTTCCGGTATAAACCCTTCTGATGTTCATGTATTGCACATTTTTCTCAAATACAAATATGGAAAAAAATGATCCCCGCGTATCCGGCTTTCTTTCTGGTCTTGAAAAATGGAACAGGCGAATAAACCTTGTTTCTAAAAATGATATTCCCCGTCTCTACGAGAGACATTTTACTGATTCTTTGGTTGCTGAAAAATATATATCTAAAAACGCAACAGTGCTGGATATTGGAAGCGGCAATGGCTTTCCAGCAATACCAATTGCCTTAAGCCGGAACGACCTTCAGATTGTAGCAATGGAAAAGAACGTCAAAAAAGGATATTTTTTAAAAAGAATGAAGGAGGGTCTACATATTTCCAACCTTTCTATTTTTATTGGAAAGATCGAAGAAGAGCCCAATGAATACAAAAAACATTTTGACTATTGCCTTTCAAGAGCATTTTCTTCAACAGAGGAAATTGTTAAAAAAGCCATATATTATTTAAAAAATAACGGGAAAATTATTATATTCAAGTCATTTATCGATAATGATATAGATGGGTTATCAACAATGGTTGGCAAACTTATCAACAGTGTTGACAATGTTGTTTATAAAAATACTTCCGGTGAGAAAAGAAAATTGGTAATTCTCAAGACAAAAACATTGATATAGATTTTAATTGTGATTTAATTTATTTTTATTGTTCCTTATGGTAAAAACAATAGCTATTGTCAATCAAAAGGGAGGTGTTGGAAAAACAACAACCTCTGTTAATCTTGCTGCTTCATTGTCTGTTCTCGAGAAAAAGACCCTTTTGGTCGACATTGATCCTCAGGGGAACGCAACAACCGGTCTTGGCCTGAGCAAGCGTGAAGTAAAGTATTCTGTCTATGATGCGCTTGTCGACGACGCCTCTATCGAGGGGAGCCTGCCTCAAACAATAATCCAGAAGCCGGAACGTCAGGAACTGCTGCAGTTTCTGGATGTCATTCCCTCCACCCCGGACCTCGTGAGCGCCGAATACGAGCTCTTTAAAATGATGGCTCGCGAATACCGTCTAAAGAAATTTCTTTCCTGCGTGCGCGATGCATATGACTACATTATCATCGACTGTCCGCCATCGCTCTCCATCCTCACCATAAACGCGCTCACTGCCGCCGATTCCATCATCATCCCCATCCAGTGCGAGTTCTACGCACTCGAGGGGCTTGCCGAGCTGCTCAACACGGTCCGCACCATACAGAAGACCACCAACAAGGACCTGAAAATAGAAGGCGCGTTATTGACCATGTACGATGCCCGTCTCAATCTTTCAAAGCAGGTGGCTGGCGACGTGAAGGACTATTTTGGCGACAAGGTCTTCAATACGGTCATCCAGAGGAATGTCAAACTCAGCGAGGCCCCCAGCTCGGGAAAGCCGATCATTCTGTATGACGTTGTCTCCATTGGCGCGCAGAGCTACATGGGGATGGCGGAGGAGCTTATTAAACATGGATAGCAAGGAACCACGAAAAGCATTGCACCGCGGCCTGCGCGCGCTGCTCTCTTCTGCTGAAGACGATCCGGCCGAAGCGCAGCAGCAGCCTGCGGCTGGCAACGGGCCAAAGAACCTTCTGGCCAACATCGCGCTTGGCGAAATTAAACACAATCCATTCCAGCCGCGCCAGAGCATTAACCCCGAAGAACTGGAAGATCTTAAAAAATCAATAGCCCTGCACGGTGTGCTCGAACCTGTCATTGTCCGTGCCTCTACCAGCGGCGGATACGAACTCATTTCCGGCGAACGGCGTCTTACCGCTACCGCGGCCCTTGGCCTTGCGACCATTCCCGCGATTATTAAGGACAGGGTCTCCGATCGCCAGATGCACGTCATTGCCTTGGTCGAAAATCTCCAGCGTTCAGACCTAAACGACATTGAAATTGCCCGCGGATACAACGATCTCATGTCAAAATTCGACTATACACACGAAAAAATATCCTCCGAAACCGGCAAAAGCCGTTCTTTTGTCACCAACACGCTTCGCCTCCTAAAGCTCCCCGAGCACATGCAACAGGCATTGCTCGACGGCGTAATAACCGCCGGGCACGCACGCGCTATTCTCTCACAGGAGACCGAGACAGGGAAACAGCGGCTTTTCAAGGCTATTGTCGCCAAGGGACTGAACGTACGCCAGGCCGAGGAGATGGCGTCGGGCAATCGCGTTTCCACGGCACCGAAGAAGGCCGCACTGGAAAAAGACCCTAATATTACCGAGTGCGAGAACAGGCTCGCAAAATCACTGGGCACACGGGTCGTTATTTCCGGCAACGAGCGGGGAGGCGCTGTTACCGTGAAATTCACCTCCATCGCCGACCTCAACCGTATCATATCGCTTATTACCGGGAAATGAAGACAAAAACAAAAAACAAAAAAATTTCGTTTCTGATGATGAGCGACACGGGCGCCCACAATATCAGCTTCGCCCTCAGTGTCTGGGTAGTGAAGCTGCTGGTGACGCTCTTTATGCTGGTCATCTGCGCCATGGCGCTTTTTGTCGCTTACTACGCTCGCATCTCCCATCGCATCCTTACGGTCTCGGTACTTGCCAGGGAAAATACGGACCTGAAGGAGAAGAACCGTAAAATTGACAATCTGTACGCTGAAATCCGTAAAATCAAGGCCTACGAAAAGAAGATCCGCTTGCTCACCATGAATGACGAGGGAAACGCCGAAACCTTGACAGACGGATCCGCATCGTTTTTCGATTATCCTGAAGTAGTGCCCGAGAAGGAGCTTGACCTGTTTGTGCAGAACATCAAACTCCAGCGCAATCTCGCGTATATCAACATCAAGGACGGGGAGGAGCGGCGTAAGCGGATTATTGAGTCTGCGCCTACTATTCTGCCTGTTGATGGCTGGATCTCGCGCGGCTTCGAGGGAAAGAGCGACAAGGGAGGCAGGGACGACCACACGGGCATCGACATTGCCGCGGTATACGATTCGCCCATCAGGGCTTCGGGGCCGGGCATTGTAACTTTTGCCGGATGGAAGCCTGATTTCGGAAACATAGTCGAAATAGACCACGGATATGGCTATGTGTCGCGCTATGGCCACTGCTCGCGCACCACGGTAAAAAAGGGCGACCTTGTTGAACGGAGCCAGGCAATCGCCTTTGTCGGCAGCTCAGGAAGGTCCTCGGCGCCTCACCTTCATTTCGAGATCATCAAAGACGGGCAGCGGATCGATCCGATGCTGTTTATTATCAAGTAATCAACCGAAAGGAAACGATATGGGAGAGAAAAATGGAACAAACGGCAGAGGGTTGTACACGGTGATAGGCGAAGGCGCGCTTATCGAAGGTACAGTCACCGTGGGCCACGACATTCGTGTTGATGGCGCCATCAAGGGCAAAATGGCCATCGAAGGCGACCTCATCGTTGGCACGACGGGCGTGGTCGAGGCCGACATTACCGTGAAAAGCACTCGGATCGGCGGACGTGTCGTGGGAAATCTGGTTGCCGCGGAACGGATTGAGCTCGAGGAAAAGGCGTCGGTCATGGGCGACATCAAAACAAAGGACCTTATTATCAACGAAGGTGCGCTCTTCCACGGTAACTGTTCCATGAGCCCGGCCAAGGAAGGGTAATTGCCGCGAATGCGTGGGATCATGAAAACAGCCCTTGTACTTATCCTTCTTTGCACAGCCTTTTTTTCCGGCGTTGCTGCAAACCGGTATTTTATTGGGAAAAACCCCGGTGCAACCCAAACCAATGCGCAGTCCGCCGCAGAAGAGCCAGGGCTGATGCGCGTTGCCGGCGGCCAAGGAACTGAAGGGCCCGTAGTCCGCAGGTTCAACGAATATGTCCAAGCCATAGGCAAGGCCTCGCCCTCAGTGGTCTTTATCGGCGTCACCCAGGTACGCATCTACGCAAATCCGCTTTTCAACGATCCTTTTTTCCGCCAGTTTTTCCCCCCCTATGTCCAGGAGTTCCAGTCCATGGGCTCGGGAGTTATTGTTACCGCCAGCGGCCATATAATCACCAACTACCATGTCATTGAAAACGCTTCGCGCATCGAGGTACACTGCCAAAGCGGCGCCACGTACGAGGCAAAGGGCGTTGGGTCCGATCCATTTACTGATCTTGCGGTCATAAAAATTGAAGGCAAGGGACTTCCCGCAATCACCATGTGTCCAAACGACAGCATCTATATCGGAGAGTGGACCGCTGCCATTGGCAATCCCTTTGGCGGTCTTATTGACGACAACAAGCCAACCGTCACCGTGGGCGTTGTCAGCGCCATGGGACGCCAGTTTACGCGCGAAAGCGGCATTGGTACAAAATATAAGGACATGATCCAGACTGACGCTGCCATTAATCCCGGCAACAGCGGCGGAGCGCTCATTAATTGCCTTGGAGAACTCATAGGAATAAATACCTTCATTTTTACCCAGGACGGCGGTAATGTAGGCATTGGCTTTGCCATTCCCGTGGGCAGGGTGCAAAAAACCCTCAAAGAGATCATCAAATATGGGAAAATACGGTCGTTCAACACCGGCATTTCGGTCCAGAATATTAACGAGGTCATTGCACAGAGCATGGGTCTCAAGGATGTGCGGGGTGTCATTATCAACGGGGTCGAGAAGAAGAGCCTGGGCGCGCGCGCAGGCCTTGCCACTGGCGACATTATCACCCAGGTCGATAGGTACAAAGTGTTTGATACGGCCTCTATCCAGGAAATTTTCAACCAGTATTTACCCGGCGACACTGCAACGGTGTTTTTTGTCCGCAATAGGAAAGAAAAGCAAGCGCGTCTTGCAATAGAAGCAACAGAGTAGTGAATGCGTTTCGATTTGCGCGCAATTCCCTTTAGCAGACAAGGATCGTTTTTCGCGGTTTCGCGCCTTCCCGCAAAGGACAAGCGCCCAGCTGGATTGTATCTGCGCTCTGTACGCGGCGATATAACCACACCCGACGGCGAAATCTTTAGAATCGATCTTGTGCGCAACAAAAAGCCGGTGAAAAACATTCGGGAATGCGCGGCGCCCCACCTTCTCACTTTGTCCGCAAGCGTTGGCCTGGCCAGTATCTGCTTTGACGGAATAGCCGGCGTACGAGTTGCAGCCAAAGGCGTTGGCCTGCGATTGACGCTGGTTCCAGGAGCCTATGGCACAGCCATTCCCGTTAACAATCAGGTCTGGGCCATAAACAATTATGCCAACAAAAGCAGCTATTTCCTCCGGGTCGTTTCCGGAACAGCAGCAGCCCGAATTGTCCCAGCCATTGGCCATACCTCTGATTTTACCGTGTCCTTGCATCCAGCCGAAGAGGGAGAGGCGTGTGAATGCGTGATTGAAGAGCAATGCGCTGGCATAGGTGAACTGCCTGCGCAGGCCACATCATTTATAAAGGCGTGCGCTGCAACGCAGCGTTCCTGGAATTCGTGGCTCTTCCGCACGCTTCAAACAACAACGGAGCTTGACGATGCGCGTACCCTTGGCGCATACATAAACTGGTCAGCACACGTGGGACCATCGGGACATTTAACGCGGCCGGTTCTGTACATGTCAAAAAACTGGATGAACAGCATCTGGAGCTGGGACAACTGCTTTAACGCGCTCGCGCATGTGCGCAGCCATCCGCACCTTGCTTGGGACCAGCTCATGATTTTTGCTGACCATCAAAACAAAAACGGCGCCTATCCCGACAGCATCAACGATAAACAGATTGGGTGGAATTTCTGCAAACCGCCCGTGCATGGCTGGGCGCTTTCGTGGATGATGCAACGATCGGCCTATTGTACTCCCGAGCGCCTTGCCCGTATCTATCCCTCGCTGGTCGCCTGGACAAACCGGTGGTTTTTGTATCGCGATTATGATGGCGATGGTATTCCACAGTACAACCATGGGAACGATTCGGGCTGGGACAATGCCACGGTGTTCGACAATGGCGTGCCAGTAGAAGCGCCCGACCATCCCGCGTATCTGGTCCTCCAGATGGACACACTGTCTGAAATCGCTGGCAAGCTGGGGAAAAAAGGAGAGGCGCGCAAATGGACAAACCGTGCAAACCTGTTGTTAAAGAAATTTATCGTCCATTCATGGAAAAATAATTCGTTTATGTCGTTCAAGTCGGGTGATCATACGTGTGTGAAATCAGATAGCCTCATTAATTATATGCCCATTGTTCTGGGAAAACGCCTTCCCATCTACATCAAGAAGGCACTACTCAAGGGCCTAAGGCAAAAAGGCAGGTTTTTAACTGACAATGGCTTTGCAACCGAGAGCGTGAAGAGCAAACATTATGAGACCGATGGCTATTGGCGCGGCCCTATCTGGGCGCCCTCGACCATGCTGCTTGTGGATGGGCTGTACCGGGCAGGGGAGAGGGGCTTTTCAGAAGAAATAGCCGGACGATTCTGCGCCATGGCAGCGAAAAACGGCATGGCCGAGTGTTTCGACGCGGTGTCCGGCAAGGGCTTGCGCGATTTGTCATATACCTGGACAGCGAGTGTTTTTCTTGTACTGGCGAACGAATATACAGGAAGGGTGAAACCATGAAAAAGATATTGATTCTGGCAGCCGGTGTTTTTGCGCTGTTTTTACGATGCGCATCGTGCAAAGATGAGCCGCCGCGCGTCATGCTGATAAACAATGGGACTGACCGTGCGGACATTCAGATTAAAACAAGTGGCGGCAATACGGAAAACGTCAATGGTATTGAAGTGGGGCAATCGTCATTGTGGCGTACGTTTGACCCAGGAGACATAAAATTCACCATCGCAATCCATGGTGAGGACAGCACATTTGCCTATACCCTGCATGCTGAAACATGCATGGAATACAAGGTCACGGTAACTCCTGCAAACCAGGTTACTGCGTCGGGTGAAGAGGTAGACTGAATCACGAGCTGTTTTTATTCAACGCGTGCTGTGCGTGTGACTGATATTTTTTGATTTCTTCGGCCATATTGCGCACTGGAACCCATTCGCCCATCTCAATTTCTTTTTCCAGCGCTATTTTTTCTTTATCGAGCAGTATTTTTTTCATTTCATCCTTACACTGCGCCATGTCTTTGAACGTGCCATTTTTAATTGAGCTGAAAACATCTTCAATATCCAGCCTGAACTCGCATACCCGATTCAATTCCCGCCGTATAGCCGTAAGAACAGGTTCGCTCACAAGCGCTTTGATGAGCGAGGAAGGGCATGCATACCTTGTCAAAAGCCGTTCCTCCCAGGCAGATGTCTATTTTAGTGTCCACTCCAGACACACAACTAAGTTCAAATTACGTTTCATATAGTTATGCTAAATGAAAATAGAGTTGCAGATAGAATACCTGGTAAGCATCTTTCAAATCAATATAAAAATGTATGTGTATCCGTACTTTATTCTTCCAATGCCAAAGCAATCCTGATTTTCGAATAATCGTATTTCCCTCCACAACGGTCAAATATCGGTTTCATGGAGCCATTGCGAACAGCCAAGGATTTTGCTGTGGCCGCGATTTCCTTTCTTTCCGATTCTGTAACGTATTGTGCCAAATCCACCGATTGTCCACTTTCGTACAGTGTAATCAAATGGGAAAAAATGGTTTCGCTCGTAAGGTTCCGTTCGGCAGCGATCTGATCAACGGTCTTGCCCTGCCGGTACAACTCAAAGGTCATTCGCTGGGTGTCGCCTTTTTCTTTTTTTATGCGCACAGGATCTTCACCAAAAAAATTCTGTATCTCATCAAGAAATAGTTTCCCGTACTTGTCAGCCTTGAATTCGCCAATGCCGGTTACCAGCAGCATCTCTTCCCTGTTCCGCGGCCTTATCTGCGCCATATCGATCAATGTTTTATCGCTGAAAACAACAAATGCCGGAACCCCCTGTTCATCGGCAAGGGCCTTTCGGACCCGTTTCAACCGGTCAAACAACTCAGGGTCATCAGAGAAACGCTTTTCAGGCGCAGCCGCCTGTTCAATACGTTTTTCATACGGTGTGAACGCTACCAGCATTACCTTCTTGTCTCCGGAAAGAATTCTGCGGCTCGTATCATTCAGTTTTAATGCATAGCCTTCGTCATAGGCAATGTCCACATATCCGGAATTGAGCATCTGGAAGATATAATCCGACCATTCGTCATATTTCAGGTCCTTGCCCGCGCCGAATGTCTTGATCGTCTCGTAGCCGTTCGCCAGCACCTGCCTGTTGTGCGACCCCCTTAAAATATCAACGAGCAGCGTAAGGTTCACCTTTTCATTGGTGCGTGCAATGGCGGAAAGCGCCTTTTGGGCCATGATTGTCGCGTCGAATTTTTGCGGCGGATTTGTGCATACATCGCAGTTGTTGCAATCATGCTCCGGGACCTCGTTGAAATAGCTCAGTAATATCCTGCGCCTGCAGATTTCAGACTCCGCGTATTGCTTCATGCGGTCCAGTTTTGCCTGGAGCAATTCCCGGCGTTCATCGGTAGATTCCTGGATCATTCTGCCGTGCATTATGACATCGGCATAGCTGTAAAAGAGCAGTGTGTCCGCTGGCGCGCCGTCCCTGCCCGCGCGACCGATTTCCTGGTAATAGCTTTCAATGTTTTTTGGAAGGTTGTAATGGATTATCCAGCGAACATTGGATTTGTCAATGCCCATGCCAAAAGCGATGGTTGCGCAGATAACCTGGATATCGTCGCGTAAAAAAGCGTCCTGTGTTTTTGACCGGTCATCCGCGTCCATGCCCGCGTGATAGTGTCCGGCTTTGTATCCGGCATCGCACAGAGTGTCCGCGACTTCTTCCGTGAGCTTTCTGCTCAGGCAATAAATAATGCCCGGTTGTCCGCGATGATGACGCAAAAATTCCAGGACCTGGGCCTTTCTTTTTCTGCCGGGCCGGACAGTCAGGCGCAGGTTGGGGCGGTCGAATGAAGCGATAAACTGTTGTGCGTCCGGGATACTGAGCTGGTTCACAATATCCCGACGTATGACCTTATCAGCCGTGGCCGTGAGGGCAAGCAGGGGAATTTCAGGAAATTGCTCCCTGAGCACATGCAATTTTGCGTATTCCGGCCTGAAATCATGGCCCCAGGAGGAAATGCAATGCGCCTCATCAATTGCAAACAAGGATATGGTGATGCTTTTCAGAAAGTTCAAGAACCCGGGCATGGCAAGCCGCTCGGGAGAAACATACAGAAGCTTCAATGCACCTTCTTCACAAGCGTCAAGAACCATGCGCGATTCATCACCGGACAGGGAACTGTTCAGGAATGCCGCCTCAATGCCATTTGCCCGTAACGCCTCAACCTGATCTTTCATCAAAGCGATAAGGGGGGAAACCACTACCGCTGTTCCTGTGCGCAACATTGCCGGAATCTGGAAGCAAACCGATTTGCCGCCGCCCGTGGGCATCAGCACCAGCGCGTTGTTGCGTGCCAATACATGATCGATGATTTCCGCCTGCAGGGGCAAAAAGTGATCAAACCCAAAATGTTTTTTAAGTATGTGTTCTTTTGTCATTATCAATAGGTATGCGGTTTCAGAAATCTTTTATAGGGCAATGGACGGCATTTCTCACTGGTCCGGCGAGTGCCAGAAGCGCACTTCAGATATGCAGACCTTGTCAATGGCTGTTCCCGGATAGGTCTCCATCACTTTGAGCGAGACCTTTTCCGCGTTGATGGTCTCGGGAATGGTCAATTCCTGCCTGCCCGCGGCATCCGCAAGCTCAACCTCAAACTCAATGTCGCTGTTGAATACAAACCGCACGCGCTTGGGACGGGCATACTGGACAAAGGCCCCGGGGGCCGTGTTGTTCCCGCTCACCACATCGATCCGGTTCACCAGCCGCGGCTCCTTGAAACGGAGCGAGCATTCAGCGGCTGTTGCGGGCGCTTCCCAGCAGGTGGCTGTGTTGTCGTCGCACGCGTAGACCGGGTTGCCCGCCCCTGAAAAGCGGTCAAAGCGCAGGCCCTCGGGAATAATGGGCTGGCGAAGAACTATCGCGCGCCGAATGGCAAAGCCGGCCAAGCCAAGTACGCCCAAAACAACAAGCACTTTTACAGCAAGCCACGCCCACTCTTTTCCCGTACGCGAATCTGCCACGCGCCGGAAATAGGAGCGCCGCAAGCCCCGCCTGCGGTCATTGCCCCTGCGGTCCACAATCCGCTTGTCCTCGGCAAAGCGCGCTTCGCGTTCCATGTCCTCGAGTGAGACCATGTCCCGGGTATCTCCAGCGCCCGCGCCTTCGTCAAAGACCGTGTCAAGGTCGTAGAGCAGTTCGTCAGCGTTCTTGTACCGATTGTTACGGTCCTTTTTGAGCGCTTTGATCACCACCAGCTCAAGACGGCGGGGAATGTCCTTCACCTTATCGGTGAGCAGCGGCGGCGGTGTATTCACATGCTGGTAGGCGACGGAAAGGGGGTTTTCGCCGGTAAAGGGCGGATCGCCGGTGATCATTTCAAAGAGCACGATGCCGAGCGAGTAAAGATCTGTCTGCGGATTTAATTCGAGCCCTTCGGCCTGCTCGGGCGACATGTATTCGGGCGTGCCCACCACGACGCCCGTGCGCGTGATGCTGGTTTCCTGATACAGCTTGGCAATGCCGAAATCAGTCACGAACAAATGGTCCTGATTGTCCAGCAAAATATTTTGCGGCTTGATATCGCGGTGAATGATATTGCGCTCGTGCGCGTACCGCAGGGCGCGGCAGATCTGGCGCGCGTAGTCGACGGCCAGCTCCCAGCCCAGCTTCTTTTCCTTCCTGATCCGGTCGCCCAGGTTGACGCCCTCGATGTACCGCATGGCAATGTAGTGGACGCCCTCCTCGGTGCCAAAGTCGTAAATGCCTACGATGTTCTGGTGCTCGAGCTGCGAAATGGCCTTGGCCTCGGCCACAAACCGCGACTGGAACTCCTCGTTACGCGCGTATTCTTGCGGCAGCAGCTTGAGCGCCACCTGCCGGTTAAGAGGCTCCTGGGCCGCCTTGTAGACATTGCCCATGCCGCCCCTGCCCAAGACACCGGTAATCCGGTACTTGCCGATCCTCTCGGGAGTGTTTGTATCCATAGGCTACCTTCGTATGTCCTTTCTTTTCTGGAAAAAGAGCGCCACCAGAATGGAGACGGGGATAAAGGCCACTAGCACCAGCATGTCGGTGTCAAAGACCGCGCCGGATTCCCACACGGAAATCTTCTTGAGCAACCCGTAGCTCCAGCGGCATATCATGAAATTGGAGATGATCTGGCTCACGGGAATCATGTTGTCAATGTTCACCACGGTGCCCGAGAAAAGGATCTGCGGAATCAGGATGACGGGGAGCACGCCCAGCGCCTTGTCCGTGGTGTTCACCATGGCTGAAATGGCAAGACCCAGCGTGAGGCCGCAAAGGGCCGACACCAGCACCACGCCGAACATGAGGGGGACGCTGCCCTCGAATGGCACAAACAGCGACACCATGGCCATGAGCACGCAGCACTGGACAACGCACAGGCCGCTGAGCACCACGACTTTTGAGAAGAGATAGGGCGCCAGCTTGAGCGAAACCACCCGTTCGCGCGCGTAGATGTGCTTTTCCTTGGTAATCTCCTTGATCGAGTTGATACACCCGAACCAGATGGCCGAGAGCGAGAGCGAAAAGAGCAGGGACCAGACATTGCGGTAGTTGACAAACACGAGGATAAGCAGCAGCGCGATGACCGGCGCCTGGCCAAGGAGAATGCAGACGTTCACAATGTCGTGCGAAATGATGGAAATGTAGCGCTTAGACAAGGTCTTGAACTGCCGGAGTCCTGAAAACTGCTGGTTAAAAAAGATCATGCCTTCGAACCCATCGCGGGAATTCTCCGCCTTTACCTGCGAGGAAAGGGCGCTCTCCTTGTTCATCTTGAGCCTGCCTACCACATATTCCTTGTAGTACAAGGAGTTCTTGAAACGCTGCACCCAGCCCCCTTCGGGCGGATAGTAGAGACGGTTGTAGACATCGTTGGGCTTTTCGACCTTGAAATAGGAGACAAGGTCCGACGGCGGGCCGTAATAGACAAGGTCACCCTCGAAAACAATGGCCACAAGGTCGAAGAGCGCCATTTCATTGAGCAAATGGGTGGCCATGATAACGGTCTGGCCGCTGTCGGCAATGCGCCGGAAGAGCTGCATCATCTTCTGTTCTAGTCCCGGATCGAGGCCGCTCGTGGGCTCGTCGAGGAAAAGGAGCGAGGGCTCGGTGAGGAGCTCCACGCCCAGGCTCACCCGCTTGCGCTGGCCGCCGGACAGACTGTGCACCTTGGTGTGCTTGCGTTCGTCAAGTTCAAGCGTGGAAATGACCTTTTCCACCCGCTTGCGCTTCTCGTCCATGTTCATGTCCTCGGGAAGGCGCAATTCCGCGGCGTAGAGAAGGGTGTCCCAGACCGAAAGCTCGGGATGCACAATGTCCTCCTGCGGGACAAAGCCGATGGCGCTCTTGAACGAGGCGTAGTTCTTGGTGAGGTCAGTGCCGTTGAGGCTTATTTTGCCGCAGTCGGGAAGAATGTTGCCGTTGAGCACGTTGACCAGCGTTGATTTCCCCGACCCCGAAGGGCCCAATATGCCCACGAACTCCCGCGGCAGAATGGAGAGCGAGGTGTCGCGCAGGATCTCGACCTTGTTCACCGACTTGGCGATATTGACAATGTCCATGCGCACAATGTCTTTCTCGTTGAGCTGGTAGATAGTACCATCGAGGAACAGAAAGCGGATGGGCCCCGCCTGGATGATGTCCTTGTTCTTGAGGATCTTCTTCTCTATCCTGCGGCCATTCACAAAGGTGCCGTTGGTGCTGCCCAGGTCAACGACCGTGTACTGGTTCTCATGGGTCTTTTCAATGCGGGAATGAATGCGCGACACCTGCTGGGAATCGAGCACAATGGTGCAGTTTTTTCCCCTGCCGATGAGGAGCGAGCTGTGATAGGCGAGGTCGTATTCGGCGACAAAATTGCTTTCGGGTTTTTTAACGGGAAACTTTAACGTCATGCCCATGGCGTTTATCTGGACCACGAACTCGAAAATGCCCACCAATATTTTGTCGCCGTCCCGCAGGGACTGGCGCTTCACCCGCCTGCCGTTTACCAGGGTCCCGTACTTGCTGTCAAGGTCCTCTATCTCGAGGGAACTGTCGCCCAGCACGTTGAGCTGCGCGTGAAACCGGGAGACCTGCGGGCTGTTAAGGTATATCTCACTGTCCTCGTTCCTGCCAATGGTATACACCAGCTTCGACGGTTCGATGGTGAAATCGCGCGACTGGGTCATGGGGCGCCCTTTGTCCCGCGTTGCTGGGAGATGATGGCCGCCAGTTCGTCCGTTGCGCGCTCGAGAGAGTCGTTGATGACCGTATGCTCATATTTTCCCTGGGTGCGGGCAACGTCGATCTCGGCAATGGCGTTTTTTAAACGCGTGGCAATGGCCTCGTCCGAATCGGTATTGCGCCTCCGCAGCCTTGCTTCAAGTTCCGCAATCGACGGCGCGTTGATAAAAATACCCACGGCCTCGGGAAACGCAACGTCAAACTTCTTTTTTCCATACACGTCAATGTCCATGATCACGTCCCTGCCCTGGGCAAGCGCGTCGGTGATGAAACGCTTGGGTGTGCCGTAGTAGTTCCCATGCACTTCCTGCCATTCGGCAAGCTCGTTGCGCCGAAGCATCGCCTCGAATACCTCGCGGGTCTTAAAAAAGTATTCGCGTCCCTCCTGCTCGCGCGGCCGGGGTTTCCGGGTGGTGACGGACACGGAAAAGACCATGCCGGGAAAGCGCTGCATAATGCGCCGGATGAGGGACGATTTTCCCGCGCCCGAGGGCGCGGAGATGACGAAAATGCTAGCCATTCTTCTTGCCGGAATCGGCCATCATGATCCGCAGCGCATTGGCGATGGACTGCGCGCCCTTGTCGGAAAGCTTCGCCACCTTCTTTTTTTCCGCGGGCTGCTCATTGACAGCAGGATAGAGCTCCGGACGCTCCTCCTTTTCTTTGCGCATGCGGTCGTATCGCGTGGGACGTTTGTTCATTTCTTGTCCTTTTTAGTCATATACGGCACCCGAAGCAGCGGGTCGTGTTCCATGTGCCGTTGCGCCTGGCGCTGCTGCGTGGCCGCGTCCTGGTCCGCAATTTTTTTCTTGACACGCTCCTTTTCCTTCACCAACTCGTATTCGCGCGATAAGAGGTATTCCATGCGCAGCAGCAGGACGCCCACATTGGTGAGTGTCTTTGAGATGACCAGGAAGGCGACCAGCACTACGGCAAGACCGCCTCCCGCGAAAAAGTACATAAAAAATAGTTCTTGCATCATACCGATGGTTCCTTGTTAAGCCACGAGCGTTTTCTTAAGCCCGGCGGCCGCGGCCGGGCCTGCCAGATACCGCACAATAGCAAGGGAAAACTCTATTGCCGTTCCCGGGCCCCTGCTGGTAATGATATTGCCGTCGCACACATGGTTCTCGAGGGAATGGGTAATGCCGGGCATTTCCTTCTCGTTTCCCGGATAACAGGCGGCAATCCGGCCTTCGAGCACGCCCGCCGCGTAGAGTACCGCGGGCGCGGCGCAAATTGCGGCCAGGAGCTTGTTCTGCCGGTCCATTTCTACAATGATCTCGCGCAATACATTGTTTTGTACCAGGGCTGTTGTGCCAGGCATGCCGCCGGGAAGGACCACGCCGTCAATACTGTTCGCCATTCCGGCATTCAGCACAGCATCGCAGGCAACGGAAATGTTGTGCGCCCCTGTTGCCAGACCTGTCCGCAGCCCGGCCACGACAACCTCAATGCCAGCCCTGCGCAGAATGTCGATGATTGCGACGGCCTCAATCTCCTCAAAACCATTGGCCAGGGGAACAAGGATTTTTGCCATGGCTGTTCTTTCTTTTAATAGGTGATTTCCCGCGTTGTCGCGTCAATTGCCTTGAACCTGACCGCAAGCGCGTCCGCGGGCATGAGCGGTTGAATGCGATCAGCCCATTCGATAAAGCAGATTGCCTCCTCGGCAAGGTAGTCCTCGAACCCGATGTGCAGCATTTCGTCCGGGGTCTTGAGCCGGTAGGCGTCCATGTGGATGACGGTCCGCTTTCCCTGATAGACCTGCACCAGCGCGTATGTGGGGCTGTTCACCTGGCCTTCGACCCGCAGGGCGCGGGCGGCGCCTTGTACAAAGCAAGTCTTGCCGCTGCCTAGGTCGCCGTACAGGCCCACAACAGCGCGAGGCCCCAGCTGTCCGGCAAAGGCAAACCCCGCTTCCTCGGTTTCCCGGGGCGAGGCGGACACAATACGGACTGTCGTGCCGGTCTGGTTCATGCGCGTATGTCTAAAATATCATTTGTCGGGAGCAGCGTGCAATTGTGATTGAGAGCGCAAGGCGCGTCCTTGCAGGGCCTGGGCGGCAAGAACGGTCACAACGCCAAGTGTGATCGAAAGGTCAGCGAAATTCAGAATTCCAGTGCGCAAGGAGCCGATGCCGAAATTCATGAAATCAACAACCATGCCGTTGTTGGTCAGCCGGTCGTACATATTGCCCAATCCGCCGCCGAGTATGCAGCAGAAGGCGAACATGGAAACCCCGGGCATGGCGCCCGTGACCACGTAGCCATGAACGACCATAACCAGAAGCGCCAGCATCATAACAAGAGGCAGGGCGACCATGAACACGGGCTTTGCGCGCGCGGGAAGGGCCGAACCCAGGCTGAGAAAGGCGCCCGTATTTTCAGCATATTTGAGGACAAAAAGATCACCCACCACGGATGTTGTCTTTGTCTTGTCAATAGACGCGCCAATGACGTGTTTGGTGGCCTGGTCGCAGCCTATGTTGCAGAAAATAAGGGTGATGACAATGAAAAGTTTTATCTGGCGTGGACTCATGACGGCGGTTCCTGTTAAAAAAAGGAAGACTCACAGAAAAAGTACTATTTGCCGCCCGCATGGTGCAACTGCCCGAGAATCTCAACGCCGTTTCTTACCCTTTTCACTCTTGAATACTGAGAAAACCGCGACTCTTTCCTTGTTGTCGACAACTTTGGCAATGATTTCCTTTATCCTTTCGTTTGGCGGGAAGCCGCCTTGTGCAAGCTTTTTTATCAGGTCCGCGATTTCCTGCTCTATTGCTTTGATATCGGCATCCATCTCCCGCAAAAACCTGTTGTCCCTGATATTCGCTCTGTTCTTTTTGAGTATTTTCTTAAAGCCGCCAATCACACTATCGGCAGTCAGGAATAATTGCTGCGTCTGCAGGGCTTCCTTTTCCGGACTCGCTTCTGCGGCAATCTTAGACGCACCCGCCATTTCCACCGTCTTCTTCAACAGCCGCTTGGCTTTATTGTAATCCGGAATCCACATGGATTTCTTCTGAAAGGCGATCTCTTTCTTTGCCTCAGCTAGGGTAGCCATAGCAGCCTTGAATTTAACGGGTGCAAAGCGGTCTGCCTGCGCTTGTTTGGTTTTTTCAATGGCGTTCTGGGCGACTTTCATCTCCTTTTCCGGTGTTTTAAAACACCCTGATAAAACAATGACGGCCAGCACGATCAGCGCAGACACCAGAGGAAACGTCGATTTTATCATATTTCCCTCTTTTGTTTGTTTCCCGGCATTATTTAATCTTTTGTATATCGATACACTTGTAGGCCACAGGATCGCAATCCTCGCATTTCGAGTCATAATATTTAACCGTTTTTGCGCACCCCATCAGGGCTAGTGCTGTGACCACTTAATTTTTACACTTTTTTAATTTTCTTTTTCCGTGCTGGTTCGTTCGGCTTAGAAGCAATAAATTATTGTTTTCAATCATCCATTCGAACTCTTCCCCTTTTTCAATATC
>Ga0208373_1000441_pt1 | contig 72045 bp, 68 predicted proteins | sample RifOxyC2_FD_184036 | JGI IMG/M metagenome (GOLD analysis project Ga0208373, IMG submission 184036) | Soil microbial communities from Rifle, Colorado - Rifle Oxygen_injection C2 (SPAdes) | ecosystem: Environmental > Terrestrial > Deep subsurface > Rock core/Sediment | place: Rifle, Colorado...
AGAGCGTGTGGGTTAGAATTCCTTTGGTGTCTGTGGAATTGCCGAGTCGGCCCGATTATATATATACATAATAAATTTTTATATGAATTGGCTATTACTCGCGATCATTACGGCAATATTTTACGGGGTGTACAATTTTTTTATAAAGATTTCATCCGGCCATATTAATCAAGTGGCAGGCGCGGTGATCCTGCAATTAGTGGCGGCCATCTTGGGTGTGATAGCTTTGTTCGTTTTAAAATTAACCGGAACTGAATTTAATGTTTCTTCAAGAGGTGTTTGGTTTGCAATTTTGGCTGGTGTCATGGTTGGTATGGCCGAAATATTGTCATTTTTTGTTTTTTCAAAGGGAGCTCCAGTTTCAGTTGGTACAGCAATAATAATTGGCGGTTCAGTTGTTGTAGCTGGGATAATTGGATTTTTTATGAAAGAAGATTTTGGTATTTTAAATTTTCTTGGAATCTTGTCCATTGTGGTTGGAATAATTTTATTTGCTACTAAATAATATGATAACTTCCAAACAACTCCGTCAAAAATATCTTGATTTTTTTAAAAACAAAGGACACACAATCATACCCTCGGCTTCTTTGATTCCTGAAAATGACCCAACAGTACTCTTCACGACAGCAGGAATGCACCCGCTTGTGCCTTATTTGCTCGGAGAAAAGCATGCGGGAGGCAAACGCGTTACAAGTTGTCAAAAATGCGTCCGTACTGATGATATTGACGAGGTTGGCGACGCGACCCATCACACATTTTTTGAAATGCTCGGCAACTGGTCGTTTAATGACTATTTTAAGGAAGAAGCGATTAAAATGAGCTGGGAATTTTTAACAAGCAAAAATTGTCTTGGCCTTGACCCCAATCGACTGGCCGTCTCGGTATTTAAGGGAGATGATGACGCGCCTTTTGATCAAGAAAGTTTTGATTTGTGGAAAAAGTTAGGAGTTTCTGAAAAACGGATTGCCAAACTGCCAAAGAAAAATAATTGGTGGGGTCCGGCTGGGCAAACAGGTCCATGCGGTCCGGACACGGAAATGTTTTATTGGGTTGGCGACTCAGATAAAGTTCCGGAAAGTTTTAATGATGATAATGTTTTGTGGGTGGAAATTTGGAACGATGTTTTCATGCAGTATAATAAAAAAGCAGAGGGCGTTTATGAACCATTAAAACAGAAAAACGTTGATACAGGCATGGGGCTTGAGAGGACATTGGCAGTGCTAAATGGATTTGATGATAATTATCAAACAGAACTTTTTTGGCAGATAATTTTGAAAATTGAAGAAATTTCTGGGCGTGAATATATTGAAAATAAAGATATCACGAAGTCAATGCGCGTAATCGCGGATCACATCCGAAGCGCTGTTATGATAATGGGTGACGATAGGGGAGTCGGGCCATCAAACACAGACCAAGGGTACGTGGTTCGCCGTTTAATACGCCGCGCCATTCGTCACGGCAGGACTCTGGGCATTAAAGAAAATTTTTGTTCAAAAATCGCCGAAGAAGTAATAAAAATATTTTCTGATGTTTACCCGGAGGTTGAACGCAATTGCCAGTTTGTTATAACTGAAATAGCAAAAGAAGAAGGTAAATTTAGAAATACACTGGAAGAGGGGATAAAGAAATTTGAAGAATTAAAATTAAAAATTAAAGATTTAAAAATTAGTGGTATTGAGGCGTTTGATTTATACCAATCTTTTGGTTTTCCATTGGAAATGACGATTGAGTTGGCAAAAGAAAAAGGATTGGAAGTTGATATCAAAGGTTTTGAAGAAGAAATGAAAAAGCACCAAGAACTCTCCCGCGCTGGAGCAGAGCAAAAGTTCAAAGGTGGATTAGCAGACACCTCAGAAATATCTACAAAATACCACACTGCCACTCACTTACTTTTGGCCGCGTTAAATAAGGTGCTTGGCCAGGGAATTTATCAACGCGGTAGCAATATTACGGCCGAGCGCTTGCGTTTTGATTTTAATTGGCCTGAAAAATTGACCGCTGAACAAATTAAAGCAGTAGAGGAATTGGTGAATGAGAAAATTAAAGCCGACTTACAGGTTGTGATGACAGAAATGCCAAAAGATATTGCGTTGAAAGAGGTAAAAGTGTCATTTGATCCAAGCAAGTATCCCGATATGGTAAAGGTTTATAAAATTGGCGACCCTTCGGCCATTCGGCAGGCTCATGGTGCTGAGCAAGGCCGAAGCACAGGCTCAGGGCAAGGTTTCAGCGTGGAGCTCTGTGGTGGCCCGCACGTGGAACATATTGGCATGCTGGGAAGGTTTAGAATTGTGAAAGAAGAAGCGTCGTCTGCTGGCGTGAGGAGAATTAAGGCGGTGTTAGAATAGTTTAACAATATGTTTTTAGTGTCTCTCAAAAAATTTATACCACGTCCAATCCGTAATCTTCGGCATTTTTTTTATGCTTGGTATGGCGCTGTAAAGTATCACTATCCATCCGAAGAAATGTTTGTGATTGGTGTTACCGGCACAACCGGGAAATCAAGTATTATTTATTTTTTACGCCAAGTGTTGGAAAGCGCTGGTTTAAAAGTTGGTTCTTTGTCCACTGTAGATTTTTATGTAGCTGGTGAAACAAAAATGAATGATCAGAAAATGACTATGTTGGGAAAAATGCAAATCCAAATGTATTTAAGAGAAATGGCGGATAAGGGCTGTCAAATAGCAATTATTGAGACAACGTCTGAGGGTTATTTACAGTATCGTCATAGATTTATCAATTTTGACACTATAATTTTGACCGACTTATATCCAGAGCATGTAGAAGCGCATGGTGGTTTTGAAAATTATAAAAAAGCCAAATTGAACATATTTGATTATGTGTCTAAGAGCAGGAGGAAAAACGCGCATGGTAAACTCATCGAAAAAACGGCAGTAGTGAATGCCAATAATCAATACGCGGGAGAATTTTTACTGTTTGCATTTGAAAAGAAAATAATTTTTGGAAGAGAAGATAAAAATAATTTTACTGCAGGCTTGCAAATACAATTAGATATTAATGTCATTTCTTCAAAACACATTGTTGATGAACACGGCTTGCATTTTTTTGTTGGCGGGACAGATTTTGATGCTCCATTGTTTGGTGAATATAATATTGTGAATTTATTAGCAGTAATTGCACTTGCTCGCGGTCTAGATATTAGTTGGTCGATTATTCAAAAATCAATAAATAACATTAAGCCAGCGCCTGGGCGGATAGAATTTATTTCTGAAGCGGAAAAGTTTGGGTTTAAAATCGTGGTTGACTATGCTTTCGAGCCAAACGCCTTGGTTGGTTTATATCAAGCAATTGATTTGTTACCTCACAAACGAATTATTCATGTGTGTGGTTCTACAGGTGGTGGGCGAGATACAAGTCGCCGCGAACCGATTGGTAAATTGGTTGGTCAAAAAGCCGATGTAGTTATAGCTACCGACGAAGATCCTTATGATGAAAATCCAATGGAAATTATTAAGCAGGTGTCGTTGGGCGCGCAAGCTGTAGGTAAAATTTTAGATCAAAACTTGTTTGAAATATTGGATCGTCACGAGGCGATTAATCGCGCCGTGACTTTGGCCCAAAAAGGTGATATAGTATTAATTACTGGCAAGGGATGCGAGCAGGCGATGTGTATATCAGATAATACAAAAATACCTTGGGATGATAGGCAAATCGCCAGAGAAGCTTTAAAACTTTTATGACAACAGCGCATGGACATGATAATTCAGGCAATGCGTGGGTCTACACCGACATTGTTAAGGACCACTTTTTTAATCCACGAAATTTTTTACAACATGGTCAAGAGGAAGGATATCAAGCAGATGGGGTTGGACGAGTAGGTTCCCCAGCGTGCGGAGATGAGATGGTGATTTGGATAAAAATCAAAGATAACCCTTCGATGGACTCAGGGCAGGCTAAAATTATTGACTGCAAGTGGCAGACATTTGGTTGTGGTTCTGCGATTGCTTCCACATCAATTTTGAGCGAGATGGTGCTGGAAAACGGCGGAATGACAATTGAACAGGCGTTAAAAATTCGTCCGCAAGATATTTTAGAGCGACTTGGTGGTCTGCCCGCGCGCAAGATTCACTGTTCTGTGTTAGGGGATCAGGCGTTGAGAGCGGCGATTGAAGATTGGCAAGCGAAGCGTTAATGTCATTCCGAACCCCGACCGCAGTCGTGGGTGAGGAATCTTTCCTACCTCAAACCGACTAAAAACGCAATTTTAATGAATTAAACAAAAATTTACTTAAAAAAGATCCCTCACCCCTTCGGGGGATTCGGGATGACAATGTTACCATATGCGAATAGTAATAGACGAACCAAAATGCATCGGTTGCGGCACATGTCCAGCCCTTGCGCCAAAGTCATTCAAGATGAATGATGAAACCAACAAAGCCGAAGCCATAAACCCGCCGGGGGATGATGAAAACACTGTCAAAATGGCGGTAGATAGTTGTCCGACTGGAGCGATTACAGTCGCTTAATTTTCCCTCGCCTCCGCAGACTTCGTCGTGAGCTCAGTCGAACGAGAAGAGGGAGAGGCCTGCTCGCACTGCCGCGCTTAAGCGTTGCAGGCGGGGAGAGGTCTGACTGGTGGCATGTCGAAGGCAAGTTTAAACTCCGGGAGCTGTGGCCAAAGCTCCCGGAGTTTTTGTGTTTGCTTTTTCTCGCCATTTTGATATAATTTCTTCATGAGCAAAAGCACACTACACATCGTCGCCACGCCAATTGGCAATTTGGGCGATATCACGCTTCGCGCGCTTGAAATTTTGAAAAGCGTTGATTTTATTTTGTGCGAAGATACCAGACATACACAAAAAATACTTAATCACTTTGAAATAAAAACCCCGACTATTAGTTATCACCAACATAGTGATGAAAAGAAATTGAGAGAAATTAAAGAAATGTTGGAGAGTGGTAAGTCGTTGGCGCTCGTAACAGACGCTGGTACTCCCGGCATCTCCGACCCCGGAAATAACCTCATTCGTCAATTGACAATAGGACAATTGAACAATGTAACAATCACACCCGTCCCAGGTCCATCAGCCCTAACGGCCGCTTTATCTGTATCCGGCTTTGACACGAGCAAGGTGTTATTCCTCGGCTTCCCACCCCACAAAGGCAGGGCCAAGTTTTTTAAAGAAGTCGCGGAAGCGCAACATACAGTTGCTTTTTACGAATCCAATCACAGAATAAAAAAATGTTTAGGCGAGTTAGCGGAAATTTTGGATAAAAAAAGACAAATTTGCATTTGTCGTGAATTGACCAAACAATTTGAAACAATTTACAGAGGAATGATTGAGGAAATTTTGGAAATGAAAATTTTGGAAAAAGGCGAATTTGTGATAATAATAAATAAATAGAACACTGATTCAACGGATCTAACGGATTTGGACTGATCCGTTACAATCAGTTTAATCCGTTTAATCCGCGTTCTATAAAAAACTATGAAAAAAAATTTTTATATCACCACCACTCTCCCATACGTCAATGCCGACCCTCACATTGGCTTTGCTTTAGAAATTATTCAGGCCGACGCTGTGGCCAGATACCAGCGTTTGCTTGGTAAAGAAGTGATTTTTAATACTGGCACAGACGAGCACGGACTCAAAATTTACCGCAAGGCATTGGAAACAAAAGAAGACCCGCTGGACTATTGCAATCGCTATGCCGCCAGATTTGACGCTTTAAAACAGGTCCTTAATTTAAGTTATACCAACTTTATTCGCACCACAGACATTCCCCACATGGCCGCGGCGCAGGAATTTTGGCGATTGTGCCAAAATAATGGCGATATTTATAAAAAGAACTATAAAGTTAAGTATTGTGTTGGTTGTGAATTAGAAAAGACGGACTCGGAGTTGGTTGATGATAAATGTCCAATACACCAGAATTTAAGCATAGAGCTGATTGAAGAAGAAAATTATTTTTTTAAGTTTTCTAAATTTCAAAAGCCATTATTAAAGTTTTACAAAAAAAATCCCAGTTTTGTCGTGCCGGAAAATCGTTTGCATGAAATTAAAAATTTTGTGGAAAAGGGATTGGAGGATTTTAGCATTTCCCGTCTTAAATCCAAAATGCCTTGGGGCGTTCCAGTGCCGAGTGATGAAGATCAGGTAATGTATGTATGGTTTGACGCTTTAATAAATTATATTTCAACACTCGGCTGGCCCAATGACGAAAAAAACTTCAAAAAACACTGGCCTGGTGTGCAAGTAGCTGGCAAGGACAATTTACGCCAGCAGAGCGCTATGTGGCAAGCCATGCTGATGTCTGCCGGTTTGCCAAATTCTGAACAAGTGTTTATACATGGTTTTATCACGTCTGATGGACAAAAAATGAGTAAGTCACTTGGCAATGTAGTTGACCCATTTGAAATTGTAAAAAAATATGGTTCGACAAGCTCATCACGAGTTGGCACGGATGCCACGCGGTATTTTTTACTCGGCGCATTACCATCTTACGACGACGGCGATTTTACTATCGCGCGATTTGAAGAATACTACACCGCCCACCTCGTCAATGGCATCGGCAACCTCACTTCCCGCATTTTGACAATGTTAGAAAAATATTCAGACAGCAAAATTCCGGCCCAAAGCGAAGATATTTTTGATATCGATGGTTTTTGGAAAGATTATGGTGTGGCCTTTAAGAATTTTGAATTTGACGGCCTGATTGAAATCATAAATAATTTAGTGGCTGAATGCGACGGGACTATTTCCAAGCAAAAACCATGGGAAAAAGCGAAACTTGGAGAGGATATTTCCGGTTTATTATACCAACTCGCCGAAACCCTACGTCATCTGGCAGTCGCATTACTCCCAATTATCCCCGAGTCCGCTGAAAAAATTCTCAAACAGCTCAATACCGAAGACAAGACACATACTTGGGGGAAATTGATAAAAGGTGATATAATAGTGAAAGCGGAGATTCTTTTTCCACGTTTGACTTAAAATTTCTAATTTTAATTTTTTAATATGTCCGAACACAGAGATAACCCGCCGGTAGAAGAAATCAGTGGCAGGAGGCGTGAAACTGGAAGAGATAAATATTATTCTTTGGAAGAACTTCCCAAAAAATTAGAAAGTGATGTTTTGAGTTTGGAAAAAAAAGTTGAAAAATACAAAAGAGTTATTGAAACAAAACGCAAAAACCTGGAAGATGAAGGGCTTGATGAGCATCAAAAAGCAAAAATAGAGGAGTCAATTAAGGATTATCAACAACAAATAGAAGAATCTGAAAAATTAATCAAAGAATATCTTTCCAAAGAAACAAACATGTGTCATACCCTATTTCCGGGTTATGAATGGAAAGATAAGGAAAAATTGATTCAGCACGCAGTTTATAAAAACAAAGAAGGACAACCACAAAGCGAAATAACAATTCAACCCGACCCAGATGATTTGGAGTTCGGCCTTTTAATGTCTATAAGTATGTTTCCTGGTGCTGGGATGTATGGCGAGGCTGACCGTGCCTTCAATACGGTTGGTCCTGATTTTGGTGGAAAGTGCGTTGGGGTGACAGTAAGGCCATTTATCATAAGGATGTATAATAGGACATCAAATAGAAAAGCTCTTGATTATGGATTTGATAGTGGTCGACCGGTTGGAACTAATTTTCCATCCCCTTATTTTTTTACTGCCCCATTAGCACAAGAGTATCTGCCGAAGCGAGGAACTAATGTTGATGGCGAAAAAGATGACCTTGGGCATTTCAAAGGGTCTGAGATCGGGGAAGTTATAAGAATTGCAAGTGCTCGTGATGAATACGCGGCAGAAAATAGACAATTTTTATCCAATACGTTGGCAAAATTGGGATACAATCCAGCGGACTATGATCTGCCTCCTGCTAAAAAAGAAGAACCCAAACCACGACCAGAACCAAAACGCCAGCCAAAAGCAGTTGAGCCAATTGTGAGCCAGCCGGAGGATGAATCTCTGCGAAAATCTCACGAAGATATGACTGAACCTGTTAAAATCACCCCAGCGACAGAATCGGCGCAAGAAAAACCAGCAGAAAAGTTACCTGTTTTTATAACACCATACGAAATGGATGAATTGAGAAGAAAGATGATATTGGGTGAAGTTGAACCAGATTTTAAAGGTAGAGAATTGCGAAAAGAATATTTGAAATTACAAAAAGCAGTCGCGGACGCCACAGAGCGATTAGAGTCAGAGAGACAAATAAAAGTGGGAATATTTGCTCGCATTTTTGGTTCTGGAAAAGAAGGTGTTCAAAGAAGAGAAGGAGATTTAGTATCTGCGAGAATTGAATTAGACAATTTTAGAAAAATTAATAAAATATCAACTCCAGCCCATGAAGAACACCAAAATAATGAAGGGAACCTTCCGACCAAGGATTTATCATATAACGATATGATGGCTGGTGGAAGAACGGAAAAGCCAAAAAAGAATAGGGACAAAAAGGGTCCTTCGGATTATGACAGCATGATGGGGCGAGATTGATAAAATTAGATAAATTTGTAATTATTTTTTTTTAACACTATGCCTTTCATCGATATAATTTTATTAATAATCATCGCCGGCTTTGGCATGTTCGGCCTTTGGTTTGGTTTAATCCATACACTTGGATCGTTAATCGGCACCGTGGCTGGCATTTATCTCGCCACGCGATTTTACGAGCCAATGGCTGGCTGGATAACACACATCACCGGCTGGGGCGGAAATATGCCCAAGGTGATAATGTTTATTATCGCCTTTATTGTTATTAATCGCTTAGTCGGATTTGCGTTTTGGGTTGTTAATAAAGTTTTAAGTTTAGTAACTCGTTTGCCGTTTATTGCTGGTGTAAACAGATTTCTCGGCTTTATTTTCGGCCTACTTGAAGGAATTATTACGCTTGGTATGATTATTTATTTTATTGAACGCTTTCCAATTTCAGACGTGATTATGCAAAAGCTGGCAGAGTCATCCATTGCGCCAAGATTAAGCGGAGTGATAGCGATTTTGCTTCCACTCTTGCCGGAAGCGTTAAAAATGCTTAAGTCAACTGTTGATTACACGGCTGATTATGTTCAAAAAGCTGTAGAGAATGTGAATTTATAATTGTGCTAATTGACTCTCACTGCCACCTTCAATTCAACGCTTACAAAAACGATGTCGAGGCAGTCATCGAGCGTTGTCGTGAGAAAAAAATGATAATGAATGTGGTCGGCACACAGCGCGACACCAGCGTTGCCGCAGTGGAGTTGGCAGAAAAATATGATAATATTTACGCCACTATTGGTCTACACCCGGTCCACACGACCTCAACCGAAGTTGATGAAGAAGAAATAAATTTTAAATCCCGAGAAGAAGAATTTGATTATGAATTTTATAAAAAGCTGGCAAGCAATCCAAAAGTGATTGGAATAGGGGAGTGTGGCATGGAATTATTTCATTTACCCTTCGACTCCGCTCAGGGCAAGCCCGCTGACCGCGAGGCGATTGTGGCCAAACACAGAGAGTCGTTTTTGATGCAAGCCAAACTGGCACGCGAGTTTGATTTGCCAATGGTGATACATGTAAGAGATGCTTACGAAGAAATGTTAGATGTACTCAAATTTCTCCCCCTTGGAAAGGGGGAGCGAGAGGGGGTTGACCAGACATCAACCTCCCCAGACCCCTCCTTTCCAAGGAGGGGAGTTTCCGGGGTGATTCATTGTTTCACCGGCAACTGGTTGCAGGCACAAAAATTCCTTGATTTGGGCCTATATTTGGGCTTTACCGCAGTGGTTACCTTCCCGCCCAGAAAGACCAATCCCAAGCCAGATTTAGAGATTCGGGAGGTCGTGGAACGCTGTCCACTTAATAAGATGCTGATAGAGACAGACGCTCCATATTTGGCTCCCCAAAAGTACCGTGGGGAGCGTTGTGAACCATGGATGGTGGAAGAAGTCGCGGCCAAAATTGCGGAAATTAGAGGGTTGACTACAGAAGAAGTGATTAAGATTACAGAAGAGAACGCGAGACGATTATTTACCCGTATTACAAAGTGAGGAAATTATCCCCACCTCTATTTAAAAATACTATTGACCTTTATTTTTTTATATAGTAAAATAGGGGCGTCTTATGGACGCAAAGGACCGAAAATACTATCTATTTGCTCTTAGAATCATTGGAGATTTTGGCGCTACTATCGCCGTCCCGGTTGTCATTTTCGTGCTAATTGGTCAGTGGCTGGATGATAAGTACGACAAAAGTCCGTGGTTTACAGTCGGAGCGTTTGTTTTGGCGGCAGTTTTGAGTGGAAAGATGATTTATAAGAAAGCGAAGAGATACGGAAAAGAATACCAAGATATAGACAAATAAATTATGGCAGGAACGATTCACATTCCAACCCTTGCGCCGGAAACATTATTTCATGTTGGTCAGTTTAGTATAACAAATACCATGATTAATGTCTGGCTGGCAATGACAATTTTGTTTGTTTTTGGGTTGTTTGTAAAACGCGCGTGCCGGCTAAGGCCAACTAAGTTGCAAAATTGGTGTGAGTATTTTTTAGAAATTTTACTTGGATATTTTGACCAAGTTACTGGAGATAGAAAAAAGACAATGAGGTTTTTACCCATTGTCGGCTCTGTCTTCTTTTTTATTTTACTCTCCAATTGGCTTGGTTTGCTCCCCGGTACCGGCAGTCTAACCTATGGTCACACTATGGTTTTACGCCCTGCCAATACTGATTTGAATTTAACAGTCGCCATGGCTTTGGTGGCCGTAATTAGTTCACATTTGTTTGGTTTTTTTGCAGTTGGTTTTTTTTCGCATATCGGCAAATTCATTCAAATAAAAAACATAATTTTGAGTATTAAAAAAGGTCCAATCGCGATTTTTACCGCCTTGATTGAATTTATGGTTGGAATAATTGAGGTCGTTTCAGAAATCGCAAAAGTGTTGTCATTGTCTCTCAGGTTATTTGGAAATATTTTCGCTGGCGAGGTTTTGATTTCCGTTATTTCAGCTTTGGTGGCCGCGATAGTGCCAACCCCGTTTATGTTATTGGAATTGTTGGTCGGTTTGATTCAGGCAGGAGTATTTACCATGTTGACAATTGTGTATTTGACAGTAGCGACTAGTGAACCGCACGGCGCCGAAGAACACTAATAAATTTATTAAATGATGTACTTTCCGAGGTTAAATAACCCAACTCCTCGTAAGAAAGACGTCAGTAAGTAAAAATATATGGAAGGATTATCACACGAATCAATCGTGGTGATGGCCAAGGCATTTGCCATGGCAATCGGTGGTATGTTTCCGGCTTTGGCCATTGGCAAGTTGGTAGGCAAAGCCATGGAGTCAATTGGACGCAATCCAGAATCAGCTGGCAAATTATTCGTTCCTATGTTGCTCGGCGCCGCTTTTGCCGAAGCCATCGCCATTTACGCCCTCGTTGTGGTGTTTACATTAAAGTAAATTCTTTTTCCAGATCAGAAATGGTCTGGGAGATAGAGGATATTTTAAGAGATATTGGGATATTAAGATATTGGGATATTAAAAATTTAAATATCCTAATATCCTAATATCTAATATCAATTTATTATGACCACAGTTTACGCCTCAACCGAAGAATCAGCCGAAGGAGCGCACGCAGAAGTCGCTGTTGGAAACGAAAGCGTCGCCGCATCACTCGGTCTCAACGGCCAATTATTTATCTTTCAACTTATCAACTTCGCCATTGTGGCCGCGATTGTATGGTTTTTAATTTTAAAGCCATTAACAAAAAAATTGGAAGAGCGAAAAAAAATTATTGATGATGGGCTGGATAAGGCCAAGGAAATTGACGCTAATTTGCAAATGGCCGAACAAAAATTTCAAGAACGAATTGACGATGCCAAGGCACAGTCAAATAAAATAGTTGAGCAGGCGCAGGAAGAAGCGGAAAAAGCAGGGACAAATATGAAAGTTAAGGCCAAGAAAGAGATTGAATTAGTGGTAGACCAAGCCAAACGTAATATTCAGATTGAAAAAGAAGAAGTTATGGTTGGTATTAAGTCAGAAACAGCGAATTTGATTGTCGCGGCAGTGGAGAAGATTTTGGGAGATAAGTTAGATGGGAAGAAGGACAAGGAGTTGATAGAGGAGACACTCAAAAAACTAAAAAAATAATCATGGAAAATCCTGGTGATCCTGGAAATCAGTGTTCTATTAAGCGTTGTTGGAACACGGATTACCATGATTGCCATGATAAACCAGGATTTGTATGACAAAAAAAACAAGTAACACACAACTCGCTCAGGCGCTATATGAAGTTACGAAAGGCGCTAAGGGCGAAAAATTATCCAAAGCAATTGCGGAATTTGCAGCCCTTTTGGTACGAGCGCACAAGATTTCCCGCGCTGATAATATAATCAAAGAATTTGAAAAGTATTCCAAAAAACAGGCGGGAATTATGGAAATAGAAGTTCAGTCAGCTCGTAAACTTGATGAAAAAACAATGAATCAGCTAAAGAAAGTTTTTGGAGAAGAAGTAGAAGCCACCGAGAGCGTTGACGAGAATTTGTTGGGCGGTGTGCGGGTGAGGACAGAGGATAAAATATTAGACGCGAGCTTGCGAACTAATTTGGCGCAACTTAAAACAAAATTAATTTAATATTCGTCAATATTTGTCTAATATTTACATATATTAAACAGATATTAACAAATATTAATAACGAATTATTATGTCCACCAATCAAATCGTCGCAGAATTAAAAAAACACATCGCTGAATTTGAAAAAACAGTGCAAGTGGAAGAAGTCGGCACTGTGATTGAAGTCGGCGATGGTATTGCCCGCATGAATGGCTTAACCAAATGCCAAGCGCAGGAGATGTTGGAATTCGTGAGCGGAGCGAACGCCGGGTCGAATGACCCGGTCTACGGCGTCGCGCTCAACCTTGAGGAGGAAACAGTCGGCGCCATGATTTTGGGTGATTACAAAAAAATTAAAGAAGGCGATACTGTAAAACGAACCGGAAGAATTTTGTCAGTGCCGGTTGGCGAGCAAATGGTTGGCCGTGTTGTGAACGCTTTGGGCCAAGCCATTGATGGCAAGGGCGAAATAAAAACCAAGACATTTTATCCGGTAGAAAAAATCGCTCCGGGCGTAATGACTCGCGAGGGCGTGCGCCAGCCAGTGCAAACCGGTATCAAAGCCATTGATGCCATGATTCCGATTGGACGCGGACAGCGCGAATTGATTATTGGCGACCGTCAGACCGGCAAAACAGCCATTGCAGTTGACACCATCATCAACCAAAAAGGCCAAAACATGAAATGTATTTATGTCGCGATTGGCCAAAAAGAATCCAAAGTCGCGCGCATTGTGGCCAAACTGCAAGAAGCTGGCGCTATGGATTATACAACTGTCGTTGTCGCGGGCGCTTCCAATCCTGCCTCTATGTCATTTATCGCGCCATATTCTGGTGTGGCCATGGCAGAATTTTTTGCCGACCAAGGTCAAGACGTGTTGATTGTTTATGATGATTTAACCAAACAGGCATGGGCCTATCGTGAAATTTCACTCTTGCTCCGCCGTCCACCAGGACGCGAGGCCTATCCGGGCGATGTGTTTTACTTGCACTCACGTTTGTTGGAGCGCGCTTGTAAATTAAATAAAGACAATGGTGGCGGCTCTATCACTGCTCTGCCAATTATTGAAACACAATCCGGCGACGTCACTGCTTATATCCCAACTAACGTTATTTCTATTACTGACGGCCAAATTTTCTTGGAGACCGACTTGTTTTATCGCGGTATTCGTCCGGCCTTGAATGTGGGTATTTCCGTGTCTCGTGTCGGCGGTTCAGCGCAAATTAAATCAATGAAAAAAGTGGCTGGTAAATTAAAACTCGCCATGGCGCAGTTCCGTGAATTAGAGGCCTTTGCGCAGTTCGCCTCTGATTTGGATCCAGAAACCAAAAAGCAAATTGACCGCGGCCAACGCATTGCAGAACTTTTGAAACAACCACAATACTCACCAATGACTGTGGAAGATCAAATCGCGGTTATTTATGCCGTGAACAATGGTTATTTTGATTCTGTGGATGTAAAAGATATTCGTGAAACAGAGAAAAAGTTTTTGGCATTTTTCAACAAGTCCAAACGGGCGTTGCTGGATAAACTTGCGAAAGGTGATTGGGACGACACAGTTGAAAGCGAACTCAAATCAGCTTGCGGCGAATTTAAAAAATAATAGAACACAGATCACCAGGATTTCCATGATCGTCCAAGATCTTGGTAAATCATGGTAATCATGGAAATCTGTGTTCCATAAACTATGGGAGTAAATACTAAGGCAATTAAAAGAAGAATCAAGTCTGTCGGTAATACCAAAAAGATAACGAAGGCAATGGAAATGGTAGCCGCGGCCAAGATGAGAAAAGCTGTTGAAGCGGCTTTGAATACACGCACCTATGCTCAAATGGCTTGGGATCTTTTGGTTCATCTGTCTAAAACAGAGAAAATTGAATTGCCATTATTAGAAGTCAGGCTAGTTAAGAAACTGTTAGTGATTTTAGTAACCTCAAACAAAGGTCTTTGCGGAAGTTTTAACTCTAACATAATCAAAAAAACCGCCGCGCAATTGCATGATCCAAAAAATATTAGTAAACACAGGATTGAAGGTAAAGAATTGGCGCCAGAAGGGAAAATTGAAATAGACGTGATTGGCGTTGGAAAAAAGGGCGCGCAGTTTGCCAAAAAAATGGGATTTAATTTAGTCGCGGCTTATACTGACTTTTCCGACACACCAAAATTAATGGATATAATGCCAATTGCCAAAATGGCGATTGATGAATATCAAAATAAAAAATACGATAAAGTGGTCGTCGCCTACACTGATTATAAGTCCACGATTTTACAAATTGCAAAATTAAGACAAGTATTACCAATTTCAGAAGTTGACCTTGAAAAAATGCTTGCTGAATCTGGTCCAGTTACTAGTTCCCAGTTACCAGTTACTTGTAGCGTCGAATTAAACGAGTATCTCTTTGAACCAGACAAGACGGAAGTTTTAAAAATAATCTTGCCACGTCTTGTCGAAACTCAAATCTATCAAGCCACTTTGGAATCGTCTGCTTCCGAACATTCTGCCCGCATGATGGCTATGAGAAACGCGTCAGACGCGGCCGAAGATATGATTAAAGAATTAAATTTGAATTTTAACAAAGCGCGCCAAGCTGGCATTACGCAAGAAATCGCGGAAATCGCTGGCGGGGCGGCGGCGTTAGGTTAATAGAACACAGATCTCCAGGATTACCCGGATTCGCCAGGATCTTGGTAAATCATGGTAATCTGTGTTCTATCAATTTTACTTAAATTAAAAATAATTTATTACATATGTCACAGAATAAGGGAACCATAAGTCAAATCATCGGTGTAGTCGCGGACGTCCATTTTCCAGAAAAACTCCCGGAGCTTTTTAACGCGCTTCAAACCAAAATGCCGGATGGCAAGGTCTTGGTTTTGGAAGTACAACAGCACTTGGGCGCTAACATGGTGCGTACAGTCGCAATGAGCACTACCGATGGCCTTGCGCGCGGGGCGGAAGTGGTTGACACTGGCTCGCCAATCATGGTTCCAGTCGGACCAGAGACATTGGGTCGCATGTTTAATGTTATTGGCGAACCGGTTGATGGCAAGGGTGATGAAAAAGCCAAAAAGAAATACCCAATTCATCGCGCCGCGCCAAGTTTTAAAGAACAATCAACTAAATCAGAGGTCTTAGAAACCGGTATTAAAGTAATTGACTTGTTTTGTCCATTTTTGAAAGGTGGAAAGATTGGTTTGTTTGGTGGAGCTGGCGTAGGCAAGACAGTGGTTATTCAAGAATTAATCCGCAACATTGCTCAAGAGCATGGTGGTTATTCTATGTTTGCCGGCGTAGGCGAGCGTACTCGCGAGGGTAATGATTTGTACAAAGAAATGAAGGACTCTGGCGTATTGGAAAAAACCGCTTTGGTTTTTGGTCAAATGAATGAACCACCAGGAGCCCGCGCCCGTGTTGCTTTAACAGCTCTTGCCATGGCAGAATATTTCCGCGATGAAGAAGGCAAGGACTTACTTTTGTTTATTGACAATATTTTCCGTTTTACTCAAGCCGGTTCTGAAGTCTCGGCTTTGCTTGGCCGTATGCCATCAGCCGTCGGTTATCAACCAACCCTCGCTACAGAAATGGGCGCATTGCAAGAACGTATCACCTCAACCGCCAAGGGCTCAATTACATCAGTGCAGGCCGTTTATGTTCCAGCCGATGACTTGACTGACCCGGCCCCAGCCACTACATTCGCGCACTTGGACTCCACTGTGGTTTTAAATCGCTCGCTCGCTGAACTTGGTATTTATCCGGCCGTGGATCCATTGGATTCTTCTTCAACAATTCTTGACCCAAACATTGTTGGCGAAGAACATTATCGAACTGCCTTGGAAGTCCAACGTATTTTACAACGTTACAAGGATTTGCAAGATATAATTGCCATTTTGGGTATGGAAGAATTGGCTGATGAAGATAAAATTACTGTGGCGCGCGCCAGGAAGATTCAAAAGTTTTTGTCTCAACCATGTTTTGTGGCAGAGCAGTTTACCGGTTTTGAAGGCAGATATGTCAAAGTCGCCGACACTGTCCGCGGTTTTCGTGAGATTTTGGATGGTAAGCACGATGACAAGCCAGAACAGGCGTTTTATATGAAAGGAGGCATAGAAGAAGTTAAGTAAATTCACCTAAGGCCTAATTCACCTAATTTCTAATAAAATTTTTAATTTTAAAATTTGACATTTTATTAGGTGAATTAGAAATTAGATAATTAGGTGAATTGTAAAAAATATGCAAAATATTCATTTGAAAATAGCAACACCAGAGAAGGTTATATACGAGAATGATGTTTTTCAGGTCTCCATTCCCACCATGGACGGCGAAATCACTGTCTTGCCTAATCATGTCCCGTTAGTGTCTGTCTTAAAAGCTGGGGAAATGAAAATCGTTGATAAAGACGGCGAGCAGATTTTGGCCGTGTCAGGCGGATTTTTGGAAGTCCGCGGACAAAACGAGATCGTCATTTTAGCCGACAACGCCGAGCGCGCGACTGAAATTGATATTGACCGCGCCGAACAAGCTCGCATACGGGCTGAAGAATTGATGAAACAAACAAAGTCAGTGGAAGATGTTGACTTTGCCAAATTGCAGGCGATGATTGATAGGGAGATGAACAGAATAAAAGTTGGTAGGAAATATAAAAATATAAAAAATAAATAAATAAAAATTAATTAGCAGGCAGTTTTGCCTGCTTTTATAGTTAATATTTATGCAGAAACTAAAAACCATCGTGTTGTTAGTCGTGGAAGTGGCAGTATTGTCACTTGGCCTGGACTACATTAGAGAAGCATTGGTCGCAAGCCACAATCATGAAATCAGTAAAATCATGCCAATGCTGATCGACATCGCTTTTTTAGCTATTTTTGCCTCATTTGGCGGGCGATTGGCGAAAGTGTTCGGGATCGCTCCAATGGCGGGAAAAATCATTATGGGTATTATTGCTGGTCCGGCAGTGTTGGGTGTAATTAATCCCTATGCAGAGGGCGTTGAGCTTGCTCGTTTGGCCGGTGTATTGTTTATCCTATTTGAAGCCGGACTACATTTTGACATGGAATTATTAAAAAAGAACTGGCTGATTGCCACATTGATTGCCTGTGTCGGGGTTTTGATTCCTTTGGTTTCTATCGCGGCTTTGGCCTATTATGTTTTTCATTTGGCAGTCATGCCGGCAATATTTTTGGGCGGAGTATTTACCGCCACTTCGGTTGGGTTGTCGGTTGAAGCATTAAAGCGTGCGGGAAAATTAGAAACTAACATGGGTAACAAAATTATTGGCGCGGCGGTGATTGACGATATTTTAGGCGTCTTGGTTTTAACAGTATTATCCAAATTATCTCAAGGCCATTTGGAAGCCATGAGTATTGTATGGATTTTTGTAGCCGTGATTTTGTTTTTTGGCGGCGCATATATTATGTGGAGTTATGGCGTGGCAGATAAAATTGCCAAGTATTTGGAAACTCATTATGCGCCAACATCTACTGGTCCATTTACTAGATTTTTCTTTGGTGCGTTAGTGCTCGCTGGCTCTTTGGCCGCAGTTGTTGGTCTGGAACCGGTCCTGGGCGCGTTTGGTATTGGTGTTGTGCTATCAAAAGTTGATAATGAAATTAAACATAGTACTTGGGAAAAAATTGAAGGTTTTATGCATATCTTTGTTGGTGGGTTCTTGGTTTCAATCGGCACCATGTTGCCTCGCGAAGCTTTACTTAATCCAAAGGCCTGGTATTTGGCCATTATCTTGACAATCATCGGTTTGATTGGTAAATATTTGACAAAATATTTATTAAAAGACAAAAAAGAAGGTCATTTGGTTGGTCTAGCAATGTCAATTCGAGGCGAGGTTGGTTTGGTGTTTGTCGCCGTGGCTTTGGCTAATAAAGTTCTGGATGACGTTACTGCCGCCGCCGCTTTACTTGGAGTAATACTAGTCACTGTCGTTGGCGCGATTTTGTTTGAAAAAGCGGTGATGAAGAGTGGGAGACAAATAGAGAATAACACGTAACACATATCACATACCATTTCCCCTCTCCTTACTAATGAGAGGGGTGCAGGGGTGAGGTGGTTTATTTGGAGTCCGTCCGAAATGCTGGATTTTGATTGGTAATTAAGCAAGGAGTTTCCGGCGAGTGTTTTGTTTTTATTTTCCCTCGCCTCAGCCCCAACGGGGCCCTTTCGGGGCAGAGGAGAGGGGGAGGGAGAGGTCTGGCTGGCGGCGTGTCAAAGTCAGGTTCAAACTCCGGGAGCTTTCGCCACAGCTCCCGGAGTTTTTGTACTACGCTATCTATTTACAAATCCACCAAAATCAGGTAAAATACATATATAAAATTAAACTTAATTTATAAAATTATATGGACGAACACGGACATAACAAAGAGCTGGAAGCTCAAATGCAAGGCGAGTGGGATAAACAAGAGCCCGACATGTCTGAAATTCTTAAAAAAGGCGCGACTGATTTTTTGGCAAAAGTTGGGTTTGAGAATAATAGAGTTGTAAGTCATGAAACTGTCTGTTGTATGGACGAAGGCACTGCCCACATCGTTGACGGAGAAAATAAATTTGCTATGGCTGGTTCCGGTATTTTGTTTCCGGCAAGCTCATGGTCAGAAAGATTAGACAGAGTTGCGGATTTATATATCAAATTGAAGGTAAAAAAAGTTACCAGTCATGATGGTTGTGGCGCGGCTGGGATTGCTTGGAAAAGGGATGGTGGCAAAGAGGGCACTGGGTGTGCGACAGCTGATGAATACGGCAGAAAATGGGTCTCAGAGTTACAGAAAATAATTAATGACAAATTAAAAACGTCTGGTGGCGGTGAGGTTGAGATTGCAAATGTTGGTTCAAATGAAATGGTTAGACCAGAAAAATTTCATAATGCAAGGGTAATTTGGTTTGATGGAGTTGGTGATTTTAATCCGCATAAATTGGGAGACAAAGTACCAAAAGGTTTCTTGATTGAGTATGGATTAATAACAGAGAATGCTAAAACCACCGAAGAAAATAACTATCCTTTTGCAGAATTGCAAGTTGCGATTGATATTGCATTGGGATCTCACGGACTTGGTAATAAATTCACGAAAGAATCACCATTTTTGATTGTTATTCTTGCGAGAGACGAAACACAAGCATCTCTCATAAAAGGCAAAATAAATTCAATGATTGACAAGTTTGATAGCAGAGTTAAGTTAGATTGTGTAATACATTAAAATTTATGTGGCTATTCTACGCTTTTCTTTCGGCCTTTAGCGCCGCCTTGGTGGCCATTTTTGGCAAGCTTGGGTTAAAAACAATTGATTCAACTTTGGCCACCACAATCCGTGGCATCATAATGGCGGTGTTTTTGTTTTTAGTTAGTTTAACGTTAAAAAAATTCAACGGCTTTCATTTCTCTAATTTATCCAACAAGGACTGGATTTTGATATCACTCTCGGCCATTGCCGGCGCATTATCTTGGTTATTTTATTTTTTGGCTCTTAAATACGGCACGGCGAGCAAGGTGGTCGCGATAGATCGTTTAAGCATAGTGTTTGTGGTAATCATGGCCGCCATTTTTTTAAGTGAGGGCTTGACTTGGCGTTCAATTTTGGGCGCGGTTTTAATGGCCGCCGGCGCGATTTTGATTAGTTTAAAGTAAGTGATATACTACTTATAAGTGATTTTATAATCTTTTATTCTTAATTTTTACTATATGCAATGCAAAAAATGCGGAGCGGAATTAACCGACAAAGAAAAATGCTGTGATTGTGGCGACTGTTGCAGCGCTTGCTGTAAATGTAAGGAAGATGGCGCTGATGCCGAATGTGGTTGCAGTCAGCAGATGGATTGCGATTGCGGTGGCGGATGCGGACAGTAATTGTGAACACAGTAATTCTCAAACCCGGCAAAGAAAAACCATTGACAAAAAAACATCCATGGGTTTTTTCTGGTGCGATAGACAGGATTAGTCCCGCCACCTCTCAAAAGAGCTCCGACGTTGCAATGGGTGAAACCGTAATGATAAAATCAGCGCAAGGCCAATTTTTGGCTTGGGCCGGATATAGCCCAATGTCCAAAATCCGTATGCGAGTTTGGAGCTGGAATGAGGGCGACAAAATTGACCCGGCTTTTTTTAAAAAAAAATTTACGAGCGCGATTGAACGCCGTGAGGCCCTTGGCCTGCCAAATAAACAATCAAACGCCTGTCGTTTAATCAATGCCGAGTCGGATGGCATTCCGGGTTTGATCGTTGACCAATATAATGATGTGTTGGTAATGCAGTGTTTAACTGCCGGCGTAGAATATTGGAAGCAAATTTGGGCCGAAATATTGATGGATTTAACTGGCGCCAAAAGTGTGTACGAGCGGTCAGATGCTGATGTACGGCAAATCGAGGGCTTGGAGGTCAGAAATGGCCTTTTGCGAGGCAAAGAAGTGGAAGGTGTGGTAGAAATTAAAGAGAATGGCCTTAAATTCTTGGTAGATATATTTAATGGCCACAAAACCGGATTTTATTTGGACCAGCGCGAAAATCGCGAAATCTTAAAACAATTTGCAAAGGGTAGGGAAGTGTTGAACTGTTTTTGCTACACCGGCGGATTTAGCGTGTATGCTTTGGATGGTGGCGCGAAAAATGTTACATCTGTTGATTCTTCAGCTGACGCGATTGACTTGGCTAAACAAAATATGGCGCTAAATAAATTGCCAGAGAAAAAATGCGAATGGGTTTGCGCAGATGTTTTTCAAATTTTGCGCGAATATGATAATGCGGGCAGAAAATTTGACTTAATTATTTTAGACCCGCCAAAATTCGCAGCCAGCCAAAGTCAGATTGAAGGCGCCTTGCGCGGGTATAAAGATATAAATCGTTTGGCTTTTCAATTACTAAAACCAAATGGCATTTTGTTCACTTTTTCCTGCTCTGGCGGTGTTACCGAGTCTGACTTCCAACGGGCTGTCGCCTGGGGTGCGTTGGATGCTGGCAAAGAAGTCAAAATTATCAAACGGCTTTCTCAAGCTGGTGACCATCCAGTTGCCCTCAACTTTCCGGAAGCGGGGTATTTAAAGGGGTTTGTGATACAGGTATAGTTTCCCTCCCCTCGCCCCAACGGGGCCCCTTCGGGGCAGAGGAGAGGGCGAGGGAGAGGTCTGGCCGTGGTGGCAAAGTCAGATTTAAACTCCGCTCCGACGTTACGTCGGAGCGGAGTTTTTGTGTAATCTGGCGATTTTTTGTTAAAAGTGGTACAATAGTGTCATGAAAAATAATACAAAGCAAACCCTAAAGCTTTATTGGCAGCATTCAGCCAAGTATCCTTTGGCCTTATTTTTTAGTATTTTTTGCGCGATTGGTGCATCAGTTGCGTCGGTTGTCACTCCGTTATTTCTTAAGAAATTAATAGATGTCCTGTCCTTTGGCGTAAAAGATCCAGCAGCCATTCATTTGTTGTTTGTGGCTTTGTTTTTTATTGCCATCTCTTTGTTTGCAGAATTTATATTTTGGCGCGTAAACGGTTTTGTTGGTATTTGGTTGGAAGCACAGGTTATGGCAGATCTGTCTCGTACCTGTTTTAATTACATGCACAAGCACTCATTTGCTTATTTTAATAATAATTTTGTTGGTTCATTGGTAAAACGTGTTAATTGGTTTGTGCGGGGGTTTGAAGGTCTGTCTGATAGAATAATGTATAATTTAGTACCCACCTTAACTGTTTTGATTGTAGCAATCGCTGTTTTGATGTACAAAAATTTATATCTGGGTCTGTTTATGCTGGGCTGGTTTGTTATCTTTATGGTATTTAATGGCATTTTTACAATGTATAAGATCAAATTTGATATTGCCAGAAGTAGCGCCGAATCAGAATCAACTGCGGTTTTGGCAGACACCATTACAAATAATGTTAATGTTAAATTATTTTGTGGCTATAATCGCGAAGTATCATTTTTTTCTTTCGTTTCCGATAAAGTAAAAAAATTGCGCAAAAAAGCTTGGAATTTAGACGGGGTTATTCATGCTGTGCAGGGATTTTTAATGATTTCATTTGAAGTGGGAATTTTTTATTATGCCATCAGATTGTGGCAAAGGGGTGTGTTTACGATTGGTGATTTTGTATTGTTGCAGACATACATCATGTTAATATTTGACAGGATTTGGAATTTAAGCAATATTATCCGCCATCTTTATCAAGATTTAGCAGATGCCGAGGAGATGACAGTTATTTTACTTGCCCCACACGAAATTCAAAACATCAAGAATGCAAAAAATTTAATAATTAAAGCTGGTGAAATAGAATTTAGGAATGTTGATTTTAGCTACAACCAAACCAGAGAAATTATTGATAAATTTAATTTGATTGTTAAACCAAAAGAAAAATTGGGTGTAGTGGGGCCTTCTGGAGCAGGTAAGACAACCATAATTAAGCTTATTTTACGCATGTTTGAACTTTCGGGTGGAAAGATATTGATTGATGGCCAGAATGTAGCAAAAATCACCCAAGAATCTCTTTGGTCAAGTGCCAGCATGGTGCCACAGGATCCGATTTTGTTTCATCGCACTTTGATGGAAAATATTCGTTATGGCAAGCCAGAGGCAACTGATGAACAAGTTTACGAGGCGGCCAGATTAGCCCACTGTCACGAATTTATAAGTGGATTTCAAGAAGGATACGGTACATACGTGGGTGAACGCGGCATGAGATTGTCTGGTGGCGAGCGCCAGCGCGTGGCTATTGCCCGCGCGATTTTGCGTAATGCGCCGATTTTGATTTTGGACGAAGCCACTTCCAGTTTGGATTCCGAATCCGAGCGTTTAATTCAAGATGCGTTGGATAATTTGATGCAAAATAAAACTGTGATTGTAATTGCGCATCGCTTGTCAACGATTATGAAAATGGATAGAATAGTTGTGATTGATGGCGGTGGAATTGTTGAAGAGGGGACGCATGCGAAGTTGTTGCGAAGACGAGACGGGTTGTATAAAAAGCTGTGGAATTTACAGGCAGGAGGGTTTATCCAATAAATTTCTAATTTCTAATTCACCTAATTTCTAATAAAATTTCCAATTATCAAATTACCAACTATGCTTAACCAGCAACAAAAACAAGCTGTTGAATATGTAAATGGGCCACTTTTGATAGTTGCTGGCGCTGGAACCGGCAAAACCACAGTGATTACAAAAAAAATCGCCCATGTTATTGAGCAAAAACTCGCTAAACCCGAGGAAATTTTGGCATTGACTTTTACCGACAAAGCGGCCGAAGAGATGTTGACAAGAGTGGATGAAGAATTAGATGTGGGTTACGCGGAAATGCAGATTTCTACGTTTCACGCGTTTTGCCAGAAAATTTTGGAACTATATGGACTTGATGCCGGCCTGCCAAATCAATTCAAGCTTTTGACCCAAACGGACGCGTGGCTTTTGATAAAGAAAAATTTTGATAAATTTAATTTGGATTATTACCGCCCGCTTGGCAATCCTTCAAAGCACATCCATGAATTAATCCGGCATTTTTCAAAATGCAAAGACGAGCTTGTTTCGCCGGAAGAGTATCTAAAATACGCGGAGAATGTAAAGTTAGATAAAGACAATGTTGAATTTGATAAGTCCCGTCTAACAGAAATCGCCGATGCCTATCATACTTACAATCAACTATTATTAGACAACAATTGTCTTGATTTCGGCGACCTGATTTATTACACAGTAAAACTCTTGGAAAAACGACCCAACATCCTCAAATCACTGCAAGAGAGATATAAATTTATTTTAGTTGACGAGTTTCAAGATGTGAATTGGTCGCAATATTATTTAGTTCGGTTACTGTCCAATGTCATCCCGACCGAGCCAGAAAAGCGAGTGGAGGGATCCCTTTCCAACAGACCAATACAACTAACAGTAGTTGGAGATGATGATCAAAGTATATATGCTTTTAGAGGTGCTTCGGTGTCAAATATTTTGCGTTTTAAAGAGGATTATAAAAAAGCCAAAGAAATTGTGTTGACGGAAAATTATCGTTCCGGGCAGGAGATTCTTGATTTGGCGTACAAATCAATTCAAAACAACAATCCAGACCGTCTGGAAGCGAAATTGAAGATAGACAAGTCCCTAAAGTCCGTAAAGTCTATAAAGTCCATAAAGGCAGTGATTGAACACTTACATTATCCAACATTGGAGGAAGAAGTGCGGGGTGTTGTAGAAAAAATCCGTGGAATCTCCGCCTCATCGGCGGACAGGCGTGACAAGGAACCTGTAACATGGAATGACTTTGCGATACTGGTCCGCGCCAACAGCCACGCCGAACCATTTATTTCCGCATTAGAACGCGCGGGCATTCCATATGAATTTTTAGCTTCATCTGGACTGTACCGCCAGCCGATCGTGTTGGATTGCGTCAATTTTTTACGCGTGGTTGATAACTATCATGAATCAACAGCTGTTTACCGTTTATTAAGAATGCCATTTTTGAATTTTAAAGAAAATGATTTGCAAAAAATAAATTATTCACGCGACAAAAAAAGTGTTTCATTTTACGAAGCAATTAAACGCGCGGCCGAATATGGCTTGTCAAAAGAGGGGATTGATGTTTGTGATAAGTTGGTGGGCTGGATTCACGAAGGCATGAAACGCGCGCGTTATGAAAAGCCCGGCGCGGTTTTGCTAGGCTTTTTAGAGGACTCGGGATATTTGGCTCATATCACGCACGAGGAAACAAAAGGCAGCGCGGAAATTATCCGACAAATTTATCACTTGAAACAATTTTTTGATTATATTCACAAATACGAAGAAGTTATGCCTGGCGCGCACGTGTCCGACTTTATGGAGCATTTTTCGTCGGTGTTGGAATCCGGCGACGAGGGCAATATGTACCAACCATCTGATACGCCGGATTCAGTCAACATTATCACTATACATCGAGCCAAAGGTCTTGAATTTAAGTATGTTTTTGTCGTCAATTTGGTGGAAGACAGGTTTCCGTCCCGCAGGCGAGGAGATGGTATTGAATTGCCAGACGCTTTAATTAAAGAAAAATTGCCAGAAGGCGATTTTCACACCCAGGAAGAACGGCGCTTATTCTATGTAGCCATCACCCGCGCCAAAGAAGGCCTATTTCTCACCAGCGCGGACGACTATGGCGGAGCCAGGGCGAAGAAGATCAGCCGATTTTTGGATGAGCTAGGATTTGTTGAGAAAGAAAAAAAAATTAGGAAAGAAAAAATAAAGTCCTCTAGTGAAGCTATAAGCTATAAGTCAAAGGTTATAAGAAAAGAAACAGGTGAATTTGCTCATGAAATGCCCAAATCATTCTCATTCTCCGCTATCAACTCATATCGCAAATGCCCATATCAATATAAACTTTCTTACATTCTACAAATTCCAACCAAGGGTAGCCATTATTTTAGCTTCGGCCAGTCAATACACTCCACGCTACACAAATTCTATAAACAAGTGCAAACACTCAACAGCGCAGAACAGGGGACATTGTTCATTGATCATGGAACACACAACATGGAACAAAAAAATGGAGAAGTGCGTGTGCCGACGATTGATGAATTATTGAAGATGTACGACGCGAGCTGGACTGACGACTGGTATCAAAGCAAGGACCAAAAAGATAAATACTACAAAAAAGGCAAAGATATCTTGAAAGAGTTTTATGAGTCAAATAAAGACAATTGGACGATTCCAGTTACGCTAGAGGGCTGGTTTAAGCTTAAAATCGGCGACTATTTCATCAATGGCCGTATAGACCGCGTGGACAAGCTTGCGGACGGCACTTTGCAGATTATTGATTACAAAACCGGACAGTCAAAAGAAAAAATAGAAGGCGATGATAAAAATCAGCTTCTGATCTATCAACTCGCCGCTGATTCAGTCACCGAATATAGAAATCTTGGCGCTGTCTCCAATCTCACATTTTTTTATTTAGAAAACAACTTGCAAATTTCTTTCTTGGGCGATGATGATGACTTGGTTGGATTGAAAGAAAAATTATTGGAAACAATTGAAAATATCAAATCTGGCAATTTCACCGCTACCCCTGCCGCGCATTTATGCTCGCACTGTGATTTTAAAGATATTTGTGAGTTTAGGAAGTTATAGAGGTTCACCCATCCTTCTCCTCGTAGGAGAAGGAGAGAGGATGAGGTCTCATCGGTATTTACTAATTAAGCGCCGTTAAGACCTCACCCCTGCCCCCTCTCCTACGAGGAGAGGGGATATAAACACCCAATATGTACGTCTTTTTCATTACTTTTTTCGCCCTCTACCTCGTTTTGTTAATTTACATGTTTTACACCATCTACGCTACTGTGAGCGCCGCGCCGTTTGTGCCCAGCAAGAAGATCAGAGTGGAAAAAATGATGGAACTGGCCAATTTACAGCCGGGTGACAGAGCGATTGACTTGGGTTCGGGTGATGGTCGGATCACTTTGGCCGCGGCAAAATATTGTCAGCAAAGCGACGGAGTGGAAATCAACCCTGGACTTTATTGGATAAGTAAGTTAAGACAAAAGGCGCAAAGAGCAAAAAATATTAATTTTACTTGTGCTAGTCTTTGGAATGTTGATTTATCGCCCTACAATGTTATTTTTATTTACTTTATTCCTCACAGGATGAATAAGTTGGCACAGAAAATCAAGCGCGAAATGAAAACAGGAAGTCGTATAGTTTCTAACGGTTTTTCTTTTCCAGACTGGCAACCTTTAAAGAAAGATGCTAATATATACTTGTATGAAGTTAGTGGAAAACAATGAAAAGATTTTAAAAATCACAGAAGTAGTTTTGAAAGAGTTGGTTGGTAAAGAAGTAACTGCAAAGATTTTGCCTCAATTTTTAAAAAACCGCACGTTAACGGTTAGTTGTTTGTCTTCAGTCGCTGCTGAAGCCATTCGTAGCTGTCAGCAGGAGATGGTAGACAGAATTAATGAAAAATTAGGTAAAAAAGAAGTGGATAGAATCAGGTATCTACTCTAAGATGTAGCACTTGCCAATAAAACCGAAATCGTGTAAAATACTAGGTAGCAAATAAGCTACTTTTTTGCTTACTTATGACTCTCAAATCATATCTTATCATCATGATTTTGGCTACCATATTTTGCTGGTCAGCTTGGTGGGTTGTAATAATAAATGTCGACCCTTTTCAAATCGATTTGACTGGACTGTTATTTTTTTATATTAGTTTGTTTTTCGCCATACTTGGTACGTTTTCAATTTTAACTTTTCTTGTTCGTTGGTTTTTTAGCCACTCTGAAGATCCAATTTTCCGTTTTGTAAAAAGAAGTTTTCGTGATGCGTTTTTGATTGCCACTTTTGTTATTCTCGCGCTTTATTTGCAAGCGCAACATTATTTACGTTGGTGGAATTTAGGCATTTTGGCTGTGGTGTTTATCTTGTATATACTTTTGACATATTCAATTAATATTTCAAAAAAAGATCAGGAAAACACTCAAACTTAAAAAATATTATGAAACAATCTCAACTTTTTACAAAAACCACCAAAGAAGCTCCCAAAGATGAGGTTAGTTTGAACGCGCAACTGCTGATCAGGGCTGGTTTTATTGATAAATTGATGGCGGGTGTTTATACCTACTTGCCGCTCGGACTTCGTGTTTTAAATAAGATTCAAAATATTGTCCGCGAAGAAATGAATGCTATTGGCGGCCAAGAAATTTTAATGCCCGCTTTGACTCCAAAAGATTTATGGGACATAACAGAGCGCTGGGATAAAATTGATGTTTTATTTAAACTAAAGGGAGCCGGTGACAAAGACTTGGCATTGGGTTCCACCCACGAAGAAGTAGTGACGCCTTTGGTTAAAAAATTTGTCAAATCTTATAAAGATCTGCCCGTGGCTGTATATCAGATTCAAGATAAATTTCGCAATGAACCACGAGCAAAATCAGGACTTTTGCGCGGACGAGAGTTTAGCATGAAAGATTTGTATAGTTTTCATCGCACCGTGGAAGATTTGGATAATTTTTACGAAAAGTCTAAACACGCCTATTTAAATGTTTTTAAAAGATGTGGTTTGGAAGCAGAGATAGTGGAAGCATCTGGTGGGGTATTTTCCAAATTTTCTCATGAGTTTCAGGTAATGACAGAGTATGGCGAAGATGATGTGTATTATTGCGCTAAATGCGATCGACATCAAAACAAAGAATTGGTATCAAATGGGGAATTAAAATGTCCTTATTGCGGCGCAGAAAGAGAAATAAAAAAATCAATTGAGGTTGGTAATATTTTTCGGCTTCTTACTCGTTTTACTGATCCATTTGAATTTACTTTCAAAGATGATGATGGCAAAGACAAGCCGGTTGTAATGGGTTGCTATGGTATTGGACCATCACGCGTGCTCGGTTCTGTAGTTGAAATTCACCACGATGACGGTGGAATAATTTGGCCTGAAAATATTGCGCCATTCAAAATTCACTTGATTTCTTTGGTAAAAAGCGAGGAAGAAAAATTTCAAGCAGATAAATTCTATAATGCTTTGATAAAGTCGGGTAAAGAGGTGTTATATGATGACAGGCATGAGCTAACAGCCGGCGCCAAATTTGCCGACAGTGACTTGATTGGCATTCCGGTTAGATACATTGTTAGCGCCAAGACATTGCAAAAGGGGTGTGTTGAAGTTAAAAATAGGGGTGAGAAAGAAAGTAAGTTGATAGAAATTAATAATATATTAGTGTAAATTCGTGTTAAGATTCGTGGTCTTATGTTTAAAAAAATTTTTACAAAATTCAGCAAAGAAATAGGCATTGATTTGGGTACCTCTAATACACGAGTATTTGTTAAAGAAAAAGGAATAATGATAAATGAGCCAACAGTGGTAGCTGTAAATACCAAGACAGAACAAATTTTGGCAGTTGGTAATGAAGCTAAAAATATGCTGGGGAAAACTCCGGCTCATATTATTGTAACTAGACCATTAACAAATGGGGTGGTTTCTGACTATGAGGTCACGGAGAAAATGTTGAAATATTTTATTGATAAAGTACACGAGGATGCCTTTACTTTTATGATTCGTCCAAGAATTATTATTTGTGCTCCACTAGAAGTAACTGAGGTGGAGGTTAAGGCAATCGAAGATGCATCAGTATCTGCTGGCGCGCGACAAGTACATGTAGTACAGGCGCCAATGGCCGCGGCAGTTGGCGCGCGTATGCCAATTCAGGATCCAGTTGGTAATATGGTGGTTGATATCGGCGGTGGTAAAACTGAAGTAGCAGTTATTGCTTTAAATGGAGTCGTGACTTGGAAATCAACCAAAGTTGCTGGGGATGAGATGAACAGAAATATTATGCAATATGCGCGAGAAAATTTTAATATGTACGTCGGCGAAAGCCAGGCCGAACAATTAAAAATAAAAATTGGCTCTGCTATGGACATGGGAGAAAAGATGGAATTTCCTATGCGAGGCAGAGATGTATTTAGTGGATTGCCGCGTGAAGTTATGGTATCCGACACACATTTGAGAGAAGCAATTATGAGATCGATTGATACGATTATTGATTGTATTAAAATGACACTAGAAAACACACCGCCTGAACTAACTGCTGATATTCATGAACGAGGACTTCTTTTGACTGGCGGCGGTTCGTTGTTACGCGGTATTGATAAAGTTATAGCCAAAGCCGCAGAAATCCCAGTACGTATTTCTGATGATCCAATGACAGCGGTAGTGCGCGGCACGGGCTTCCTATTGTCAGAACCAGCTTTATTACAGGAGATCGTCCTTCCGTCTGCTCGCGATAATAAATAATTATGACTTCTAAGTCTAAAACTTTTGTCAGTGCTTCTATCCTGATTCTTTTGATTATCTGTATACATTTCTTAGGATGGCTACGTCCAATAGAAAATTTATTACGTTTTTTTGTCTCACCTTTCTCGCAGAAAGTTTATTCGTTGAGTATTCAAATAGCTAATAACACAGAAAATTTCGCTTCAGTAGAAGATTTAAAACAAGCATATCAATCAGCAATGGAAAATCTGTTAGCAAACCAGGTGCAATCTGTAAAACAACAATTATTGGAGGAAGAAAATTCTGAACTGCGCAATCAATTGAAATTTATTCAGAAAAAACAATTTAATACAATAGGCGCTGAAGTGATTGGTAAAAACATTGATCCTTTAGGAAATACTCTAATCATCAACCGTGGGGTAGCTGATGGCTTAAAATTATCTTCGGCAGTTTTAGTTGGAGAAGGTGTGATTGTAGGAAAGGTGATGCGTTTAGAAAATAAAATTGCTATTGTACGCCTAATTAATGATGGTCGAAGTAAGGTTGCCGCAACACTAATGAACCAAGAAAAAAGTCTTGGTTTGGTTGAAGGTGGCTATGGCATAAGTGTGCAGATGAATTATATACCACAGAATGAAAATGTTAATACTGGTGATTTAATTGTTACATCAGGTTTAGAGGAAAATGTTCCACGCGGCTTACTTATTGGTACAATAGAAGCGGTAGAAAAAGAAGCATACCAACCATTTCAAAGAGCGGTTGTCAAACCGCTAATTAACCTAGACAAGATACGACTTGTTTTGGTGGTAGTACCCTAAGACTATGAAATTATTAATTCGTATTCTCATACAATTTTTTGGTCTTATTTTTTTAGTTTTAACAAACATGGCATTGGCCTATCTTTTGCCAACCCCATTTTCTAAAATTAATTTGGTGCTCGCTGTATTGATTGTATGGATGTTGTGGCGTGGTAGTGGATTTATTATTTGGTGGATGTTTTTTGCCAGTTTTATTGTAGAACTTTACTCAACATCGCCTTTTGGAGTAATATTATCTAGCAGTACTTTAGCGATGCTTTTTGGTTACTGGTTTTATCGTCATATTTTTACTAATCGGTCTTGGTACGCGGCAATTATTTTGACTTTGGTAATTATTTGTTTTTATCGCTTGGGTTATACGCTGATTCTCGTTGCACTATCAATTTTGGGAACAGTTAGTCTAGTGCCATGGAAATTAATCTTCATAACTTCAATTTGGGAAATTTTATTTACAACATCGGCTGTGGCATTATTTTACACAATCTTAGCACATCTATCACGCCATCTGAGAAGATCTGTTGTAGAGGCGCGGTATTTTAAGGTATGAAAAATAACGATTCTTTTTTTGGACCAGACATTAATTCCGCCAAAGACGATATACTTTCGGGTAAATTTCGTCATGTTTGGGTGGAAGAAAATGTTATGTTTTCAGAAAGAGTTGGGAAACAGGTGCCCATTCCTAAAAGTAATGAGTACATCGGTTCCAGTCTTAATACGCAAACTGCGCGTTGGTTTTTTATATTTCTTTCTTTAACTTTTTTGGGTATTATTTCGCGACTTATTTATTTACAAATTCAACAAGGACACAATTTTTTGCAATTCGCTGAAAATAATCGTCAACGAATCATCCCAATTCCTGCGGAAAGGGGATTAATATATGACAGAAACGGAATAAATTTGACAACCAACATTCCAAATTTTTCTATTGCAGTTGTGCCTCAAGATCTACCTCGTCAAGAATCAGAGCGCTCGCGTTTAATTACAAAACTTAGCGAGCTTTCCTATCAAAGTGAGGATTTTATCCGTCAGATTCTGCACGAATACAGCTCTTACAGCTATGAATCGATAGTTATTCAAGAAAATATCAGTTATGACACCGCACTAAAACTGTTGATTGCCGCCACTGATTTACCCGGTATTCAAATTCAGCGTGGGAGTAAACGGCATTATGAAAATTACAAAACAGATAATGTTTTCACCACATCAACGCCATACTCCCTTGCCCACATTATTGGTTACATTGGCAAACTTAATCAAGCAGAACTGGCTGATTTATACCAAAAAAGATATTACCCATCTGATTCTATTGGCAAAACAGGAGTGGAAAAAGGTTATGAAACAGATCTGCGCGGGACATTTGGCAGAAAAAGAATTGAGGTTAACGCTACTGGTAAAGAACAGTCAGTTTTGGCCGAAGAAGCGCCAATTCCTGGACAACATGTGAAATTGGCAATTGATTTGGAGATGCAAAAAATGCTGGAAAAGATTATTAATAACAGCTTGAAAGCAAGCAAAAAAGAACGCGCCTCTGGCATTGTAATGAACCCAAACAACGGAGAAATTTTAGCTATGGTAAACTTGCCAACTTTTGACAACAATGATTTTTCCGGAGGCATTTCTACAGAACGTTATAAAATATATATAGAAAATGAAAACAAACCGTTGTTCAATCGGGCTATTGGCGGCTCATATCCATCTGGCTCCTCAATCAAACCAGCAATTGCAGCATCAGCTCTAGAGGAAGGTATTATCACGCCAGCAACCAGCTTTTTGAGTACAGGTGGGTTGTGGGTTAGTAAGTGGTTCTTTCCTGACTGGCAAGCAGGCGGACATGGCGTCACAAATGTACGAAAAGCACTTGCCTCATCGGTCAATACATTTTTTTACTATATTGGCGGCGGCTATAAAAATTTTATTGGCCTTGGCCCAGATAGATTAAAAGCCTGGCTGGAAAAATTTGGCTTCTCTCACATATCCGGAATTGATGTGCCTGGAGAAAACGATGGATTTTTGCCATCTCCTGACTGGAAACAAAAAACAAAAAATGAACAGTGGTATATTGGAGATACTTACAACTTCTCAATCGGACAAGGTGATGTCTTAGTTTCACCTCTGCAAATCGCCAACATGACAGCGTTAATCGCCAATGGTGGAAAATTAATTGAACCACACGTTGTCCATTCTTTAATTGACCCGATGACAAAAAAGGAGACAGAAATTATCCCACGTGTGATTCGTGAAAATTTTATTTCAACTAAAAATCTTGAAACAGTTCGGCTTGGCATGCGTGATTGCGTGACTGGTGGCTCATGCCAGCGACTGGCGTCGCTCCCATTTTCAGTCGCTGGTAAGACCGGCACGGCGCAGTGGAATAATAACAAATCAAATCATGCTTGGTTCACGTCTTTTGCGCCTTTTAACTCGCCGAAAATTGTTGTGACGATTTTAGTAGAAGAAGGCGGTGAAGGCAGCGCCATCTCTGCCCCCATCGCTTATGAATTTTACAAGTGGTGGTTTGTTAGATGAGCCCTGCCTTGCAGGCCGTAGCTTTGGCGAAGGCCTGTGGATAACTTTTTTGGCCTTTTCTTCATTTCTGATATACTATAAATAACCACCTCGAGTGGCTATATTTTTTTAATATTTTTTATGCCCGAAATTCAATACATGACCCAAGATAAAATTGATCAGCTAAAAGCTGAACTGGTTAAGTTGCAAAAAGAAACAATTGCGGGCTTGGCTAAACGAATTGATGACGCGCGCCAAATGGGGGATTTGTCCGAAAACGCCGAATATCATGCCGCGCGCGAGGATATGGCATGGGCGCAAAGCCGGGTAAAAGAGATCAACGCGATTTTGGATAATGCCCAAGTTATTTCTACTGACCAAACTAATGGCAAGACCGTAAGCATCGGCGCTAGAATTGTGGTGGAATCAAATAAAATAAAAAAAGAATATACGATCGTTGGCGCGCAAGAAGCCGACCCCACAGTCGGCAAGATTTCCAATGAATCACCGCTTGGTGTGGCATTTTTGAGTAAGAAGGCAGGAGACAAAGTAAAGGTGCTTTTACCAAAAGGGGAAGCGGAGTATAAGATTCTTGAGATAAAATAATATAACAAGATATGACAGAGAAAAACACAATGATCAACGACGAACGAGTAGCGCGTCTAAAAAAGCTAATAGAACTGCGGAAACTTAACATCAATCCTTATCCCGCAAAATCAGTTAAAAAACAGACTCTGCAAGAGGCGTTGGAGGCAAAAGAGGGGACTAAATTGCAAGTTGCTGGGCGAATAATGACCAAGCGCGAAATGGGGAAGCTGACTTTTTGTCATTTGCAAGATGAATCAGGAAAAATGCAAATCGCGCTTAAAGACGGCGATTTAGACAAAGAGTCATATAAATTATTCATCAAAAAAACCGACATTGGTGATATTATCTCTGTTGAAGGCGAAAGATTTGTCACGCACAAAGGCGAGCCATCAATTTTAGTAAAAAAATGGACGCTTTTAACAAAAGCGCTTTTGCCGCTTGGCGACAAATTTCATGGCGTGCAAGATGAGGAATTGAGATTAAGAAAACGATATTTGGAAATGATATTGGAGCCGGAAACACGCGAACTTTTCCGCAAGGCCAGCAGATTTTGGCAATCGACACGCGAATTTTTGCTCAAAGAAAATTTTTTGGAAGTTGAAACACCTGTTTTGGAAACCGCGACTGGCGGAGCAGACGCCACGCCATTTGTTACGCATCACAACGCGTTAGACATGGACGTTTATCTCCGTATATCAATGGGCGAGTTGTGGCAAAAGCGCCTGATAGTCGGCGGGTTTGAAAAAACATTTGAAATCGGCCGCCAATTTAGAAATGAAGGCATGAGTCGAGAACACTTGCAGGATTACACGCAAATGGAGTTTTATTGGGCTTTTGCTGATTATGAAATGGGAATGGATCTGGTGGAAAAATTGGTTAAATATATTGCTGAACAGACGTTTAGCACGCTCAAATTTACTATTGGCGACTATGGCGAAATTGATTTGAGCAAGAAATGGGAAAAGATTGATTACACAAAAACAATTAAAGAAAAAACTAAAATTGACATTTTCAAAGCAAGCGAAAAAGAAATGAAGAAAAAATTAGATGAACTCAAAGTAGAATATGATAAAGCTGATACAAAAGCGCGTTTAGTTGACTCGCTTTGGAAATATTGTCGTAAAACCATTGCTGGACCATGTTTCCTTGTCGGCCACCCAGTTATGGTCTCACCACTCGCCAAAAGAGGTGAAGATAATCAAGAACTCACACAGCGCTTTCAGATTTTGATAGCTGGTTCGGAACTCGGCAATGGTTATTCAGAACTTAATGATCCAATTGACCAAGCCGAACGGTTTCAAGAGCAAGCCAAAATGCGCGCCGCGGGGGACACAGAAGCGCAAATGCATGATAAGGACTTTGTGGAGGCGCTGGAGCACGGCATGCCACCCACATGTGGATTCGGTTTTTCCGTCCGCCTATTTTCTTTCCTCGCCAACAAACCAATACGCGAATGTGTCGCTTTCCCGCTGATGAAGCCACTATGAAAACAGTGATGGTCTTTGGCACATTTGATATACTCCACTTGGGCCATCTCAACCTCTTCAAACAGGCCAAGTGTCTCGGTGACAAGTTAATCGTCGTCGTTGCCCGCGATTGCAATGTTGAGAAGATCAAAGTCCAAAAACCAATTCACAATGAAAAAGAACGTTTGGAATTTCTGCGACACATTGATTTGGTTGATGTAGTTATTTTGGGGGACAAAGTTGACATATATAAGGTGATTGAAAAAGTGAAGCCAGATGTGATTGCGTTGGGGTATGATCAGGTTGTGGATAAAAAAAGATTAAAAGATTGGAAGATTGAAAGATTACGGCCATATAAACCGACAAAGGCGAAGAGTAACAAGATTAAGAAGTATATTGAGAAGATAATTTAAAAAAACACCAGTAATGGTGTTTTTTTGACCACTTTGTTAATACCTGCTATAATATACATATAACTTCCCTCGCAAAATAGAGGATTATTTTGCGTTAATTTGGCTATATAACGCCTAAATACTATATGTTAGACATCAAATTTATCCGCGACAACGTTGATTTAATCAAAGAAAACTGCAAAAAACGCAGAGTTAAAGTTGATATTGATAAAATTATAGAATTTGACAAAAAGAAAAGGGAACAGACGCAGATAATAGAAGAGTTGCGCGCGGAAAAAAATAAAAAATCCAAAGGCAAACCAAGCGCGTCTGAAATCGCGGCAATGAAACGTCTTGGTGAGAGAGTAAAAGACTTAGAGCAAAATCTGACAAAAATAGAAAGAGAACTCACTTATTTGCTATTACAGATGCCAAACCTAACACACCAAGATTCACCTGTTGGCGGAGAGGAAGATTTCAAAGTAATTTATACTAATCGAGAACCAGAGCCATTCGAATTTGTGCCAAAAGACCATGAGGAGTTGATGACCAAGCTTGATTTAATAGATTTTGAGCGTGGCGCTAAGGTGGCGGGAGCAAAGTTTTATTTTTACAAAAATGATATGGTGCGATTAAATCATGCACTAATTTGTTATGGAATGGATATCATGGAAAAACATGGCTATAAGTTTATGGAAACGCCGGACATGGTAAAAAATGAAATTTTGGATGGATCTGGCTTTAATCCGCGCGGAGTTGAGTCTCAAATTTATGAAATCAAAGACGCAGGTTTAAGTTTAATTGGCACCGCGGAGATCACTGCCCTTGGCTATCACTCTAATGAAGTCTTGGATTTAAAGAACAGACCAATTAAATATGCGGCGCTATCTCATTCTTTTCGCACCGAAGCCGGTGCTTACGGTCGCACTAGCAAGGGTCTTTATCGTGTGCACCAATTTACAAAATTAGAAATGTTTATTTTTTGTAAACCAGAGGAAAGTGAAAAATTACACGAAGAATTGTTAGACATTGAGGAAGAAATTGTAGATGGACTGGAGCTTCCTTACAGAGTAATTGAAATCGCAAGCGGAGACTTGGGCGGTCCAGCTTACCGCAAATATGATATTGAGGCAAGAATGGTGATGAAAGGCAATCCAAAAGCCAAAGATGAAACAAAATTCGGCGATTATGGTGAAATCACTTCTACAAGTAATTGTACAGATTATCAAGCTCGTCGTTTAAATATTAAATACCGCCGTCAAGACGGCATGTTAGATTTTGTCCACACACTTAATGGCACGGCAGTAGTTTTAAGCAGATTTCCACTGGCAATCATTGAAAATCACCAACAAGAAGACGGCAGCATTAGGATACCAAAAATATTGCAAAAATATTTTGGAAAAGAATTAATTAAATAGCTTATAACATGCGAACGTTAGTAATTCTACCAGGCTGGGGCGGAACAAAAGAGACGTGGCAAGCGTACACTGACCTCGCAAAACGCGACTTTGACGTACAAGTCATCAACTTACCGTGCTTCGGCGACGAAACATGTCCAAACGAAGTTTGGGGAATAGAAGAGTATTCGCAATTCATAAAATCTCAAATCTCAAATCTCAAATCTCCAGTTGTTTTGTTGGGTCATAGTTTTGGTGGACAACTCGCCGCGTATTTTGCTTCACAAAATCCAGAAATGATTGACAAACTAATTCTATTCGCGCCAGCATTGTTTAGACACAAAAGGGGATTGCGAAAGTTATTATTTGGCGCGGCGGCGAAATTGGGCAAACTGATTTTCAAACTCCCTTTTATAGAAAAATTTGATGTCTGGGCGAAAAAATTATTATATAAAGCCGCTGACTCGCCAGATTATAATGAAACCTCTGGCATCAAGCGCGAGATATTTAAGAAAATAATTAAACAAGATTTAACTGAATACTTGCCTAAAATTTCTGTACCAACATTATTGGTGCAGGGCAATTTTGATAAGTATGTACCAGTAAAAAATTCGGAAAGGGCCGCCAGACTGATTCCAAATGCCAAATTAGAAATTGTAAAATTTGGACGTCATGGCATGCATTTTCAACTTCCTGAAATTCTACACAAAATGGTCTATGATTTCGCCAATTAATCTATTTATCGCCTTCCTCTGGTTTTTGAGCGCCACCGTTGACTACGCTGATTTTTGTTATATCTGGCAATTAAAAGAATATCGTTTAGACAGAATGTGGGATTTTTGTGGTACGCTTCAGGGAAAAAATTACTGGGTTAAATATGCTCTTTTATGGCGATCAATTCTTGCTGTGATCATATTCTTTTGGCCGATTAATGACATGTTAACAATTAAATACTTACTAATTACATTATTCTTGCTGGACGGACTGCGAGCGAGCTATCTATTGCATAAAAAACACCTAATGCGTCCTAAGCTAACAAAAAAGGCCATTTTAATTATTTTAGGTTCGATTTTAACAGAAGGTTTTTGTTTTATTGTCCTACATGACTGGACGATATTTCTCTTGTTGCTAATGGTGCGCTTTTTCATTTTGAGCATTGTAGTTATCATTTTGAGTAGTCTGAGTAAAATAATTAAGGATTATATTATTAAGCGTGCTAGTGAAAAAATAAATTTATATCCAAATTTGCTTGTCATAGGAATAACTGGTAGTTATGGAAAAACCTCTGTTAAAAATTATCTGGCTAGTATCTTATCAAGTAGGTTTAAAGTCAAAAGCACTCCACAACATATTAATACTGACATAGGTATAGCGCGGTTTATTTTGCAAGAAAATTTTAACAACGCAGAGATTTTAATAGTTGAAATGGGAGCTTATCGTGTTGGAGAAATTCAAAAAATTTGCGACATGGTTAAGCCAAAAATTGGCATTCTCACTGCCATTAGCGAACAACACCTATCGCTATTCGGCGATATTAAAAAAACCCAGCAGGCAAAATATGAATTGCTTTTATCTCTTCCCAGAGATGGCTTGGCAGTAGTTAACGCCGACAATGTTTATTGCCGTGAGTATTTACACGAAATTAAGGCACCAGTAATGACTTTCGGCACAGAACCTGAAAATAATCCAACCTATTTGATTGAAGAGACAATGTCGGGGCTTGACGGGACTATCTGGAGTAGATCAGTCAATGGCCGAAAAACACAAGTAAAATCACCTTTGATTGGCGAATGCATAGTAATGAATGTGGCACCGTGTGTTCTTGTCGCCCTACACCTACAAATGACTGTTGAACAAATCAATGAACAAATAAAGATATTGCCGCCAAATATCAAAATATACGAATCAGCAGGCCGAACAGTGATAGACGATAGCTATAATTCAAACCCGGATGGCTTCCGCTCTGCCCTAGACATTTTAAATAAATTTCCTTCTGACAAAAAGCGAATTATTATAACTCGCGGAATGCTAGAGCTTGGAGAAAAAAGTGAAGAAATTCACAAAAAAATTGCTGAGGACATTCAATTTGTAGCTGATGAATTGGTTGTCATTACCAAGGATTTTGTTGAGTCGCTATGTAGCCCGTTAAGTGAAAAGTATCGAACAAATTTTGTACTCAAAGATAATCCTGCTGAATTATTAGAGTATGTAAAAGAACTGCGAGACACGAACTGCGTTATTTTATTAGAAAATCGAGTGCCGCGGACAATACGGCAAGAACTTGATTTAGTATGAAATTTTACAAAAAACCAATCTTTACCGGCTTCTCGCCGAATTTGAAAATGCAAGATCTTTTTACAGCTGTGGGTTTTTTATGTTTGCCTTGGCGCTGGAAAAAATTGAGAGTGGGGGATAGCATTGGCAAGGTTGAAGATTGGCTGAAAAATTATTTTCAAACAAAACACGCTTTTACTTTTGACAGTGGCCGCACGGCATTGCATTACGCGCTTAAAGCGCTCGGCGCCGGACATGATGGCGAAGTGTTGGTTCAATCATACACCTGTGTTGTGGTAATAAACGCGATAAAGTGGACCGGAGCAAAGCCGGTTTACGTTGATATTGATAATAACTTTTGCATTGATTATACTGATTTGATAAAAAAGATTACACAGAAAACAAAGATTTTAATTATCCAGCATACATTTGGCCGACCCGCGAATTTGGATAAGTTATTGGAAATAGCGCGCGAACATAATTTGAAAGTTGTTGAGGACTGCGCGCATTCGCTTGGCGCCAAACACAATCGACAACTCACTGGAACATTTGGCGATATTGGCATGTTTAGTTTTGGGTCCGACAAAAACGTTTCTTGTGTTCGTGGCGGCGCATTAATTACAAACAATGACGATTTAGCCAAAAAAATTATTGATTTTCGCTCGCGTCTGCCACTTTCTAGACGAGTTAAAGTAATCCAGCATCTTTGGCATTATCCGGTATTTTCAAAAGGCAAATTGTTATATAATTTGTGGGTTGGGAAGTGGCTTTTGGCAATCGCGAAAAAAATAAATTTAACAAACAAAATTATTTATCAGCAGGAAAAAGAGGGGAGACAGGTGCCATTTTATCCATCTTTGTTGCCTAACGCGCTTGCGGAGATATTATTGAATCAACTAAAACAGATAACTCAAACAACAGAACACAGACAGATGATTGCGAGAATATATAATAAGGAGATAAATGGAGATAGGGAGATAATTAAGCCGGAGTGGAGTGATGAGTCAGTTTGGTTACGATACACTTTACTTGTTAAAAATCCACAGGCCCTTCACGCGTTTGCGAAAAAACAAGGAATTATTTTGGGCAACTGGTATGACTGTCCGGTCGCGCCAAAAGATATTGATTTGTCCGCGACTGATTATGTGCTCGGCTCTTGTCCAAATGATGAAAAATTGTCACAGATGTCTATCAATTTACCGGCTGATCCGTGTATCACCCAAAAAGACGCGAGAAGAATAATAGATATAATTAATTTATGGAGATAAAGGAGATAAAAAATAAATCTGAGTGGGAAAAATTTGTGTTATCGCAATCATACACACTTTTTGTCCAGTCATCTCATTACGGTGAATTTTATGAGACGATGGGGGAAAAGTCGTGGATTTTTGGCGTTTTTGATGATGACAAGCTGATTGGTGGCTCTTTAGTTGTTAGTACTCATGCCAGACGAGGTAATTTTATATACTTGCCATATGGACCCATGGGTGGTGGCGCGGAAATATTATTTTCCCATCTAAAAAAATTTGCCAAGGAAAACAAGTTTGACTTCATCCGTTGCAGTCCGTTTTGGCCTCTCGGAATGGGTTGGGAGGACAAACTAAAACAATACGGATTCCGCCCAGCGCCAATGCATATTCTTGCTGAAAACACGTGGATATTAGATTTGAGCAAAAGCGAGGAAGAATTATTAATGCAAATGGAAAAAACGCACCGCTACTTGATTCGCAGATGTGAAAAAGATGGTGTAAGGGTAGAGAAATCTATAAACGAGACGGCGTTGGAACAATTTAATAATATACACAATGAAACAGCCAAACGTCATAATTTTCACAGATTTTCAAGAGATTACATTGAAAAAGAATTCCACGCTTTCTCGCCACGCGAAGAAGCGATGATTATCAGCGGTTTTTTGCCAGATGGGCGGATAGATTCATCGGCTATTATTATATTTTTTGGCACTATGGCGGCTTATCGACATGGCGCGTCGCTAAATTTGGATAACAAACTTTCTACGTCTTATTTAGTGCAATGGGAGGCAATCAAAGAAGCCAAACGCCGCGGACTAAAATGGTACAACTTTTGGGGCGTAATTCCGGCCAAAGCTGGCAAAAACCACCCCTTTTATGGCATCACACACTTCAAAAAGGGCTTCGGCGGAGCGCAAATGGATCTCGTACATTGTCATGACCTGCCGATTTCACGAAAATATATGATTAATTGGGTTATAGAAAAATTGAGAAGTTTAAAAAGGGGATTTAAATAAAATGTTTAATCATCACCGCTTAAAACGCAAGTGGGGCAGGGGGGTTAAAAGAGCCTCTAATTTAATACGCGTGCGGAATCACGATAAAATTCTAAAAGATTTTTCCTGGCATCGGCGAAAGAATAATCCGTTTTGGCGAGATGAAAATGATAAACTAAATTGGAAAAGAATAATTGAGATAACTTTACTTACCATCTGCTTGGTTGGTACTTTAATTTTAATGATTTTTGCCCCCATCTTTCGTATAAACTTCATACAAATCAATGGATTACAGCGCATTAAGTACTCTGAGATGAAAAATTCTATAAATGGTGTGTTAAATTACCACCGATTTTTATTGTGTCCGGGTGCCAACTACTTCTTCATAAACATAAATGAGGTGGGCGAAGTTTTAAAAGAAAAATTTTCCTTAAGCAGTGTCGTGGTCAAAAAATCATTTCCAAACAAACTGCTGGTAGAGCTGCAAGAAAAGATATCCACCATCATCTATGACAATGGAGTGGAGTATAGTTATTTAGATACAGAAGGACGCCCGGTAGAAATTCTCAAAAAAGTTGGTGATGATGAATGGAAAGAAAAAAAAACAACAGTGACATCCACTGATGCCACAGGCAAAGAAATCACTGAGGTAAAAGTGATTAACCGCCAACATAATCCTAAATTAAAAGAAGTTACCGCTGAATTTGGCGACTATCCGCTTGTTTTTGATGAACGAGGTATTACAACCACAATCGGAGAGGCCTTGTTACAGAAAGAAACAGTGGTTGGAATTATTGAGTGGTTTAATAAAATCAATACTTTAAACAAAATTAAGATAGGTTATTTTATTATTAAAAACGAGTTAGGCGAGGCAGAGATAAAGATGGGTGATGGTTGGATTATCAGGACTAATCTGAAAAAAGACATTGCCAACCAGTTTAATGAACTACAATATCTTTTGAAAAATAAAATAAAATCTTATAAGATAAATTATATCGATTTACGCTTTCCTGGAAAGGCATACTGGCAATAAAAAGAACCGGTTTAAACCGGTGGGGAATAGGGCCAAAATGACTTTTTGTCCTCTTGATATAATGTCGCACAATATATGTTATACGACACGGTATTGTGGTGGCCAAAGACCCACCGTGTCATTATTTGTCGTAAAATGTGATTATGCGACAGTCTTTAGTTCAAATACCCTGCTGGATCAACTGGAATTCCATTTTTCCTAACTTCAAAATGTAAATGCGGACCAGTCACAAACGGCCCAGCGCCAACAGTTCCTGGCCTCCCACCAGAATAACCGATTACATCGCCACGAGTCACAAATTGCTCTTCTTGAACGTTTATCACACTTAAATGACCATAGACAGTGGCTAAACCATCCGCATGAAGCAACATTACATAGGCATAACAGCTTGCTAAAGAGCAAAATTTAGCCCTACCAACATAACCGGATGCCGCCGCCCTAACGGGTGTCCCCTGGCTTGATTTGATATCAATACCGGTGTGCTCAAATACATAGCGATAAGGATATTCCGGATCATGAAAACTGCAAGTGATAAAATGACTTGTTGTTGGCCAATAAAGTAAGCCAGACTGCTCGTTAAGAGCCTCTAATTTGTCTTGTTCAGCCAAACGACGTCTCACTTCTTGTTCAGCTATACTTATATCGCTCTCAATTGACTGGTATTGTGAACGAAGTGAACCCAAAAGTGTATTGAATTTTTTTTCTGAATTTTGAGTTTGACGTAAAAGACTCTGTTTTAAATACAATTGTTCATCTAATCCGCGTTTTTTAAACTCTAATAACTCATTAAGTTTTTGATAAGACAGCTTATTTTCTTCAATTTTTTGTTTCTTGACATCTAGATCGTTTCTAGCTTCCGTGATTGCTTTGACACTGCTGCCCAAACTGACATTAAGTGTCTCCAATTGCTGAATACGATTATAAAAATCAGAAAATGATTCATAAGCCGCCGCAATCTCCAGATAATTACGGTCATTTTGAATATATAGATTACGCAAAAGTCCGCCCAAAATTCTCTTCTGTCTCTCTATAACCTGCTCCTTATCCCTAATCTCTAATTTAAGGGTGTCTATTTCTAAAATCAATGACTCTATTTTTTGTTCCGTTGCTTTAATATCTAAACTAACCTCACTGATTCTATTACTAACAATTGCCATCTGATTATTTAGAGAAACCGCTTCTAATTGCTTCTGTTTAATTTTAGACTTATATTCTTCAATACTCTTCTCCAATTCAGCAATTTTTTGTTTTTTCTGCGCAATCTGCGTATTCAATTGATCAATTTCAGTTTTGTTACCGCCAAGATCATCTTGCGCGAATACAAAAACCGACTTTATTATTCCAAAAGTTAATAATAACATTATAACAAAAAAATACACGGCTCGTTTCATGCTGTGTATTATAGCACACACAACCAACATTGTCATTTCGAATCCGCCCAAGGCGGTGAGAAATCTTTCTGTTTACTTAATTTTCTTCATCGCTTCAGCAAGTCGTCCCAAGGTTTCTTCTCTTCCCAACACTTCGGCGATTTCAAACGGTCCGGGCGAATTTTCCTGGCCAGACAACGCCACGCGCATAGGCCACAACACACTGCCGTTATTCAGCCCCTTATCTTTGACCCACTCCCCCACTATAAGCTCCAAATTTTTCTTAGTCCACAATTGAACACTCCCCGACGCCGAATTTTTTAGGGTCGGGGTAAATTTTTTACTCAACAATTCAATTAATAATTTTAAATTTTCTTTCGTCTCTTTCTTTGTTGATTTTTTCCACACCAAAATTTCAGCGTCATAGCTTAATTTGTCAGTGAAGACGAATTTGAGAGCATCTGAAATTTGGCTTAAATTAGCCACTCTCCCCCGCTCCAGCGCTATCACGCCTTCTAACCATTTTTTATATTCATCAGTTATTTTTCTATAGTCCTTTATTAATCGCGCCTCAATTAAAAATGGTATGCAACGCTCAACCAACTCACTCAAATCCATTGTTCTAATATATTGTTCATTATACCAATCCAATTTTGGCAAATTAAATACCGCGCCGGATTTATTCACTCGGCTTAGGTCAAATTCTTTAGTCAAGTCCTCAAGATTAAATAATTCTTTGTCTGTTCCTGGATTCCAGCCCAAAAATGCCACGAAGTTGACCATTGATTCTGGTAAATATCCTTTGGCCTTGTAGTCCTCCACAGCAACATCGCCTTGGCGCTTGCTCAACTTGGATTTATCCGGATTGAGCAAAAGCGGCAGATGCGCGAATTCCGGAGCTTTCCAGCCAAACATTTTATACAATTGAATATGTTTTGGTGTGGATGAAAGCCATTCTTCACCTCTTATCACGTGTGTTATTTCCATTAAGTGATCGTCAACAACTACTGCGAGATGATAAGTTGGATATCCGTCGGCTTTGAGTATGACTTGATCATCAATTAACTCGTTTTTGAATTCTACCTCGCCTTTTATCAAATCATTAAACTTCGTCGTCCCCTCTTTTGGCATTTTCATGCGCACGACATGCGGTTCGCCGGCTTTTAAATGCTTTTCAATTTCTTCTTTTGGACAATTACAACACTGTCGGTCATAGCCCGTCGGCAGTTTGTTTAATTCTTGCGTCTTGCGCAAATCGTCTAAACGTTCTTTGGAACAAAAACAATAATACGCGTGATTGTTTTTTATTAATTCGTCAACGTATTTTTTGTAAATATCAAGCCGTTCTGACTGAATATATGGCCCGCAATCCCCTTTTTGCGTAATTTTTCCCATTTTATCCAAGTCAACGCCCTCATCAGGCCTCAATCCCGCCCACGCTAATGAGCGAACAATATTTTCAATTCCACCCTCAACAAAACGCTCGCGGTCAGTATCTTCTATGCGTAAAGCAAACACTCCGCCATTTTTTTTGGCAAATAAATAAGCATATAGCGCGGTTCGTAATCCGCCTACATGCAAAAAGCCGGTTGGTGATGGTGCAAAGCGTGTCTTTATTAGCATAAATATTAACGTTACATTTCCCTCTCCTCGTAGGAGAGGGAGTAAGGGTGATGTCTTATCGGGACTTTCTTAATATGCAAGCGACGCTGAGACCTCATCCCTGACCCTTCTCCTACGAGGAGAAGGGGGACAAAAAATTTTAATTATGATGCTCGGGATGACAACATTGAGAGTGTGATCCCACAAGCAACAGCCACATTCAAAGATTCTGCTCGATTCTTACTGTTTGAGCCGGCCGGTATAGTATACTTTTTATCAATTAAATTTTCAAGTTCCGGCCGAACTCCATGCGACTCGCTACCAAACACATATACGCATTTTTTATCTCCAATCTCTTTATCTCTTATCTCCTCGCCTCTCATCTCCAAACTCACTATCTTATATCCTTGCTTCTTGATATTCTGAATTGTCCTCACCAACCCTTCACTCTCAAATAAATTCACTCTAAAAATCGACCCCATTGTGCTTCGCACTACCTTATCATTGTATGGGTCCACCGTGTCCTCGGATAAAATAATATTTTTCACTCCAAACCAATCAGCTGTGCGGATGATTGTGCCAAGATTGCCGGGATCTTTTACGCCATCAAGGCAGATTATAGGCGTGCCATCTAACAAGTCATCAATCATTATATCTGGTTGAGAAACAATGGCCAACACGCCCGGGAAAGTATCCGTTGTTTTGATTTTATCAACGTCCATACGTCCGCAAAACTCATAGGGAATGCTGTCATTATCACAAGATCTTAATATTCCTTTCATCTCTTTATCATCTCTTCTATTACCTTCCATTATAACTAAAATAACCTCGGCGTCTGACTTGACTGCCTCTGTCACGCCCTTTACGCCTTCAACTACCAACTCCCTAAACTCTTTGCGGAATTTTTTTTGTTGAAGTTGTTGGAGATGTTTTATGACGGTTTTTGAAAACATAAGTAGATGGAACACAGATTACCATGATTTCCATGATTAACCATGATCTTGGCGAATCCTGGTGATCCTGGAAATCTGTGTTCTATAAAGCATGAATAAAAAAACGATAGTAGCTTTTAAAATGCGCCCGACACGGCATGGTTGTAAAATTAAACGCCACACCCACTCCAACCCAATTCGTCTCATAAATTTCGGCGCGCGTTTTACATGCCCGGAAATAAAATCAAATGCTCCACCTACACCCATGGCAATTTTTACACTTGGCAAATCCCGTAAATTCTGCGCAATCCATTTTTCTTGCTTGCCGTGGCCGAACGCGACGAACAATATATCTGGCGCTTTTGTTATTATATCATATAACACGTTTTCATTCGCATCATGATATCTGATATCTGCTATCTGCCGATTGTTTTCAGATAACAAATAACAGATAACAGGACCTTTATCATAACCCACTATTCTTAACATCGGAAACTTATCTTGTAATACTTGCGCTGTCTTTTTCACCACCTCGTCAGAGTCAGAACCGAGGAGATAGATTGATTTACCCTCTTTTTCTGCCAGTACACACAAATCTAACATGAAGTCGACACCAGTAATTCTTTCAATAATTCCGAACGAGTCCCGACCCAGACGGGACGAGGAGGAATCTTTCGGAGAAATAGTACTTTGGAGTACATTTGGACTTTGTAGTTTACTGTCAGTGTTCTTCGAAAGATTTCTCACCTCTCGCGCGGCTCGGGTTCGAAATTTTATAATTAGCCACAACCCAAATCCATCGCACAAATTCAAATCACTATCATTTAATACTGCTTTGAAGTCAGCGTCCTTTTGCGCGTCTACAAGCATTTCTGGATTGGGGGTGAAAATTTTGTTGTGTTGACTGGAGGACAAAAAATCCCGCGCCTTTTCCAGCGCTTGTGATTTCGTCACTTCATCAATTCTAACTCCCAAAATTTGCATACTAATTAAAATACGGCACTTTCCACCATTCCCACGGATCTACAAATCTATGACCTCTGTCCAAACCACCCAACGTCTCCATTTCGTCTTTAGATAATTCAAAACCAAACACTTCAAAATTGTTTTTGATATTTTCTGAAGTAACACTTTTTGGTATAACTACAGTATTGCGTTGAATTGCCCAGCGGATCAATACTTGAGCTGGTGATTTTTTATGTTTATTCGCTATTTCAATCACTTGCGTGTCTTCCAATAAAATTGGCTGGCCAATACGCGCTTTGGTATTTCCCGGAGAACCCAACGGAGAATATGCTGTCACCGCGATATTTTGATAATTACAAAAATCAATCAATTTTGTCTGCTGATTATACGGATGAAGCTCAATTTGATTCATTACAGGTTTAATTTTTGCGTATGTAAGCAAGTCAACCAACATCGGGCCTGTAAAATTAGCAACACCGACAGCTTTAACGAGACCATTTGCCACCAGCTTCTCCATCGCTTCCCATGTCTCCCTGACAGGCACATTTTTGGTTATCAAAACTCCATCTTTATTCAGCGGTTCATTGCCCAGATTGTTGGGCGTGGCTATTCCCCAGTGCATTAAATACAAATCCAAATAATCTAATCGCAAATCATGTAATGTTTTTTTGCACGCATCTTCAACATTTTCAGCATCGTGCGCGTCATTCCAAAGCTTGCTGGTCACAAAAATTTCATCGCGAGATATTTTTTTACCTGTAGAAATTTTATCAAATGCCTCCCCCACCCCGGCTTCGTTTTTATAAATAGACGCGCAGTCAATATGTCTGTAATTGCACTCTAAAATTGCGCATTCAACCGCCGCGCTGACTTTATTTGGCGCTGATTTCCATGTCCCCAGACCCAAAATAGGCATCTTTACGCCTGTGTTTAGAGTTATGTAATTCATATAAAATTAGAAACTAACTTTCGTCCAATCCCACCCCCCTTCTTAATTTCCAATAATCAAATTTTCTGCTAAAATACCTATATAACCTACCACATTTGACAAAAAATATCAATATGGTACAATATTATCACTCTCACATGTAGAGTGATAAGTATAATTTCTAACAAATTACTTCTTAAGAAAGATTCCTCACCCGACTCGGTCGAGGTTCGGAATGACAAAATCCTATGTCACCACAAAACTTTACCCACAAATCCCAAGAGGCCTTGCAAAATGCCTCGCAGATAGCGAATGAAAACGGCCAGCCGCAGGTTGAGCCGCCGCATTTGTTCGCTTCCCTACTCTCGCAAGAAGAAGGCGTGGTAGTTTCGGTTTTGAAAAAAATGAACGCTAATTTGATAGAACTCCGCGAGGAGGCGCAGAAAATGATTGATAAACTGCCAAAACAATTTGGCAATATGCAACAGGGCGGGCTGGGGCAGATTTTAATGGGCCAGGCAATGATGTATATTTTGCAAAACGCTGGGAACGAGGCAAAGAAAATGGGTGATGAATACATTAGCGTGGAACATTTATTGCTCGCGTTTTTAACAAACAAAAATCCGGTAAGTGATATTTTATCTCACCAAGCCGTGCAATACAACGATGTCCTGAAAATTTTAGTACAAGTGCGCGGAACTCAAAAAGTGGATTCGCCGGAACCAGAAAGCAAATATCAGGCTTTGGAAAAATATGGCAAAAATTTAACTGAATTCGCGCGAAAAGAAAAACTTGATCCGGTGATTGGCCGTGATGATGAGGTACGTCGCGTAATGCAGGTATTATCGCGCAGAACAAAAAATAATCCGGTTTTAATCGGCGAGCCGGGCGTTGGTAAAACAGCTATTGTTGAAGGACTGGCTCAACGCATAGTCAATGGCGACGTGCCAGAAGGGTTGAAAGACAAAGAAATTATGGCGCTTGATATTGGCTCGCTTGTGGCTGGTACCAAATTTAGAGGCGAGTTTGAAGAACGTTTCAAAGCCGTGCTAAAAGAAGTGATTGAAGCGCACGGAAAAATTATTTTATTTATTGACGAACTCCATACCATTGTTGGCGCCGGCTCATCCGAGGGCGCGGTGGATGCGAGTAATATGTTAAAACCGGCCTTAGCTCGCGGTGAACTGCGCACTATTGGCGCGACTACTATCAAAGAATATCAAAAATATATAGAAAAAGACGCGGCTTTTGAACGTCGTTTCCAGCCAATAGTCGTGCGCGAGCCATCGCTTGATGACACCATCGCGATTTTGCGCGGGATTAAAGAAAAGTATGAAGTGCATCATGGCGTGCGCATTACCGACCATGCGATTGTCTCGGCCGTGGAGCTTTCCAGCCGATATATTTCCGACCGTTTTTTGCCGGACAAAGCCATTGATTTGATAGACGAAGCCACTTCCGCGCTCCGGATGGAAATTGACTCTATGCCCGACGATTTGGACAAGATGAAACGCAAAATGATGAAAATTGATATTGAATTACGCGCGCTTAAAAAAGAAACAGATGATGAATCAAAGGAACGCACCGAGAAATTAAAAGAGGATTTTGCGAATATCAAAGCCAATAGCACGGAATTGGAAGCGCATTGGAAAAATGAAAAAGAAATTATTACCAAAATCCGCGAGCATAAAAAAGAAATTGACCGTCTAAAACAAGAAGCCGATATTCAAGAACGCAAAGGCGACTTGCAAAAAGTGGCCGAAATCCGCTATGGCAAAATCCCGATGATGGACGACGCGATTAAAACACAGGAAAAAAAGCTTATTGACATCCAAAAAAGCGGAGCAATTCTGAAAGAAGAAGTTACAGAAGAAGACATTGCCGCTGTAGTGGCGCGATGGACAGGAATTCCAGTGTCAAAGATGTTGCAAGATGAAGTGAAAAAATTAGCGCACATGGAAAATGATTTGAAACAACGTGTAATTGGTCAAGAAGAGGCAGTTACCGCTGTCTCAAACGCTATCCGCCGTTCCCGCGCCGGTGTTTCCGAAGAAAAACGCCCGATTGGCTCATTTATATTTATGGGGCCGACAGGCGTTGGCAAAACAGAACTGGCGAAAGCGCTGGCAGAGTTTTTATTTAATGACGAAGACGCTTTAATTCGCGTTGACATGAGCGAGTACATGGAAAAACACGCGATTAGCAAAATGATTGGCTCCCCTCCCGGCTATGTTGGCTATGAAGAAGGTGGACAGCTGACAGAAATCGTGCGTCGCAGGCCATATTCAGTAATTTTGTTTGATGAAATAGAAAAAGCGCATCCTGATGTGTTTAATATGATGTTGCAAATTCTTGATGATGGACATTTGACAGATGCCAAAGGCCGTAAAGTCAATTTCAAAAACACAGTTATCATCATGACTTCAAATATCGGCTCTGAAATGATAATGGAAATGGGAAAACGCGGGGACTTTGGTTTTGCTGATGGAAAAAAGATGTCTGGAAGACAGCAAGAAGAAAAAGTAAAAGAAAAAATAATGGAACGTTTGCGCGAGCACTTCAAACCGGAATTTCTAAACCGCGTTGACGAAATCATCACCTTCCATCCATTAGATGAAAAACAAATCCGCGCCATCGTTGATTTGCAATTACAAAAAATTATTGCCCGTCTTGATAATCAAGGCATTACTGTGGGCTTTTCCGACAAAGCAAAGGACTGGCTCGCCAAAAAGGGCTATGATCCAAATCTCGGCGCCCGCCCGCTTAAACGCGTCATCCAAGCCGAAGTGCTGGACGAACTGGCCATGCAGATCGTGGAAAACAAGATTGCTGATGGAGCAAAGGTGGAAGTAGATGTTGTGAGGGAGAAGGTGGTGATAAAGTAATTTCTCCCCCTACCAGGGGGAGCACCTGCCCGCAGGCAGGGAGGGGGTCTGCAGTAAATCAGACGTTGTTTTGCAAACAGACCCCTCCGCCCTCCGGGCACCTCCCCTGCGTAAGGGAGGATTTTGACTAAACTTATCCACACCTCCCTCCTTGACAAAACCCCCAAAACGCGCTATAATACTTGGTTGTAAAATCAAAAAGCAACCTGTCGCCACATCTCATTCTCCTTTCCATCACATCTGGTAGAAAGAAGAAAATAAAAATCCCTTGCGGCTTATGCCAAAAAGGGATTTTTATTTTTTTCTTAAATTTAACTTTTTTTATCTAAAACTCAAAAAATTATCTGGTTCAACTCCCGCCTGACGTAAAATATTATACAAAGTGCCTTCGGCCAGCTCTCTGTGCTCTGGCACAATTACTGTTACTGTCTTTTGATTCTCAATCTTTCTTAATTTTATATGACTGCCTTTTTGCAAAACAAAAAAGAAACCGAAGTGTTTCTGCAAAATCTTTATAACTTCTTGGCCGGAAAAACTTGCGAATCTTCCAACCATATTAAGCGAAGTTCAAGTCCAAAGTACGAATTAAAGGATGTTCTTTATATCTTTCTAAACTTTCTGCTGGCGCGTCTTCCAAATACAACTCAATCGCTTCACGCAAGTTCTTCTCTGCTTCTTCCAATGTCTCGCCTTGAGAGGTCACACCTAATTCAGCGCAATAAGCGACGTAATATTTGCCTTCCAGATAATAAGTTGTGGTTAATTTTAGAGTCATATATTAAATATAACTGATTTTAGCATACCAATAAAAGACACATTTGTCAAATTTTCTTCGGAAACACTACTGACAAAATCATTGACGCGCAGAGCGCGAACATTATGACTCCGAATGAAATTAGGGATGAAATATGTACGCCAAAAATGCCGGAAAGCATTTTTAGGCCGATAAAAAGCAAAATAAAAGCCAGGCCTTTTTGCAAGTGATGAAAACGGTGCAGAACGCTTTCAATCAAGAAAAATAGCGCTCGCAGGCCCATTATAGCAAATATATTGGAAGTGAACACAATAAACAAATTTTGCGAAATCGCGAACACCGCCGGAATAGAGTCAACTGCGAATATAATATCCGTGCTCTCTATTAATATCATTATTAAAAAAAGCGAAGTAAAAGCAAATTTGCCATTTTCTCTGCAAAAAAACTTGCCATTGTGATGATTGGGGCTAAATGGCAGATATTTATCGGCAAATTTTAGAATTTTATTGTTCTTGAAATCAACATGCTCTTCTTTTTTATCCCGTAATAATTTGATACCTGTATATATCAAAATTGCGCCAAAGATATACAACACCCAGTAAAATTGATGAATAATGTAGGCGCCTGCGCCGATAAAAATTCCACGAAAAACCACGGCGCCCATAATCCCCCAAAACAACACCCGGTGATGATACTTTTCTTCTAACTTAAAGAAGCTGAAAATCAACATGATAACAAACAAATTATCCACAGACAGCATCTTTTCAGTCACGTACGCGCTCATAAATTGCGCGGCCAATTCCCTGCCCATGTACAGGAAGATCAGAAAACCAAACACTATGGAGATTGCTATCCAAAAAAGCGACTGAGCAAGCGCCGGCTTAAATTCTACTTTGTGACTTTTGCGGTTAAGATAACCCAAATCAACAATCAAAAACAATATAATTATACCCACGAAGAGGACTGATAATTTTGTTTGTACATCCATAAAAATTTTATAAATAATGCGCCTATTTTAACACATTATTTATATATCTACAAGCGCTTGCGTTTCAGTAACAATGAATTTAAGACAACTGACACACTAGACAGCGCCATGGCGAGGCCGGCAAATTCCGCGCGAAGCAAACCAAGAGCGGCAATTGGGATTCCAACACTGTTGTAAAACAAGGCCCAAAACATGTTTTGTTTGATTTTATTCATTGTTGCGCGGCTCAATTTAATGGCCCGCGCCACATCGAGAAGGTCATTTTTTACCAACACAATTCCGCCCGTCTCTATGGCAATGTCGGTTCCATGCCCCATGGCAATACCAAGATCTGCTTGCGCCAACGCGGGAGCGTCATTTATGCCATCGCCCACAAAAAGCACACCACTCAAACTTTTTATTTTCTCGGCTTTTTCTTCTGGCAAAACTCCGGCAAACACACTATCAATGTCTACTTGAGCCGCGATTGCTTGCGCGGTTCTTTCATTATCACCAGTTATCATAATTGTTTTCATGCCCATTTTCTTTAACTCTGCCACTGCTTGAGAAGAGGTTTCTTTAACTGTGTCGGCGACAGCGATTAAACCGACAACTACATTATCAATAACAACTTGCATCACTGTCTTACCCTGTAATTCCAAATTTTCAATTTCAATATTGGTCTGGCTGTATTTTCCGACAAAAACTTTTTTACCACTAACAATCCCGCCAACACCGTTTCCAACAATAGCTTCAAAATTACTAACATTTAACAAATCAATCCCATCTTCTTTTGCTCTACTCACAATCGCCTCGGCCAAAGGATGTTCTGATTTATTCTCTACCGACGCCGCCATTTGCAACACCTGTTCCATTCCCAATGTTCCATGCCCTTTAATGTCAGTCACTACCGGCTCCCCCTTTGTCAAAGTGCCTGTTTTATCAAACACAACCACTTTAACTTTTCCCGCCATTTCCAACGCCTCGCCGCCCTTAATCAAAATACCTCTCCCAGCTCCCATACCAGTACCCACCATAATCGCGGTTGGCGTGGCCAAACCCAAAGCGCATGGGCAAGCAATCACCAAAACCGCGGTAAAGGCCATAAGCGCGGACACAAATGGCGCGCTTAAAACAAAAAACCAAATCATAAAAGTTATAATAGCGATACCAATTACACTGGGCACAAAGTAGCTGGAAACTTTGTCCGCGAATTTTTGAATGGGCGCTTTGGAACCCTGCGCGTTTTCCACGAATTTTATTATTTGCGCCAAAACCGTGTCTTGGCCAACTTTTTCGGCTTTAAACTTAAAACTGCCGGTTTTGTTTATTGTAGCGCCAATCACAGCATCCCCCACTTTCTTTTCCACGGGAATACTTTCACCGGAAATTGTTGACTCATCAATGCTTGAATAGCCCTCAATAATTTTGCCATCCACTGGCACTTTTTCTCCGGGGCGAACAATGATAATGTCGCCAACCCCCACTTCAACAATCGGAACATCAACTTCAATCTGGCCACGAAGGACGCGGGCGGTTTTGGCCTGCAAGCCCATTAATTTTTTTATAGCTTCGCCGGTTTTGCCTTTTGTCTTGGCCTCCAGCCATTTGCCCAAAATTACAAAGGTAATCAGAAGCGATGAGGTTTCATAAAAAACATCACCTGAAATAACAAAAGCCGTGGCTAAACTATAAAAATACGCGGCCGAGGTGCCCACGGCAACCAAAGTATCCATGTTCGCGGCCTTATTTTTCAAGCCATACCAAGCGCCGCGGTAAAATCGCCAGCCAACAAAAAATTGCACCACGCCCGCCAAGATTGCCTGCGCGATTCGGCTTTCCATGGACATATTTTTCAAAACCATGGATAAAATCAAAATTGGCAGAGACAGTGTTAAGCTAAGAAAAAAATAATTTCTTTCTTTTTTAATTTCCGCGTCTTGCGCCATTTGGTGGTGATCATGCTCGCCATGCGTCATTTCATGATTAATCACTTCGGCTCTGTAGCCGGCGTCTTTGATAACTTTTAATATATCATCAGGCTTTACACTACCTTCTATCGTGGCTTTTTCTGTGCCATAATTAACATTGACGCTTTTAACGCCATCAACTTTTTTTAACGCATTCTCAATCACCAACGCGCAACTGGCGCAATGCATGCCCGAAATCTTGAATTGTTGTGTTTTCATGTTTGCCATATAATTAATTTATTTTACGGTAAATTTCCCACGATACATACCCATACTGCAAGAAAATGGAATTTCGCCGGTCTGCGTTGGCGTAAATTCAATAATGTTTTCGCCTTTTTGCAAATCGCGGCTAATGCCGTATTTTGGCATTACCAAAGATGAAGCGCAGGAAAAATTATTAGTTGACGTGATAATCCATTTTACCCGTCTACCCTTCTCTACCACAAATTGATTTGGACTGTAGCCATAAGAATTCTGCGTCATTCTGACTTCTTGAACTTCGCCGGATGTGGTTTGCGTGGTATTGGTTGAATTATTATCTGGCGCGTCCACTCGTCCTTGAAAAGCCAAGTGTCTGCCATTGGCTATGTTTAACCAGCCAAGCATTATCACTGCCACACCAGCGGCCGCGAAAAATAATCGCGCTTTTTTGCCCTTAAAGATGGAAGAGAGTCCGCCGACGGTTAAAAGTCCGGGCGCGGTGCCAAGCGCGAACAAACCCATTATCAAAAATCCCTGCGTAAAACTGCCGGTGGAAACGGCGTACAATTGCATGGCTTGCGTAAAACCGCACGGTAAAAAGAAAGTCAAAGCGCCTGTTAACATTGTGCTTCTGTGGCTGTATTCCCTGTTTTCCTGATTGATTTTTAATAATTTAGCCAAGCCCTTTGGCAATGTAATGGTTTTGTCGCGCAAAGCCGGAAATATCTCCACTAACTTTAATCCCAAAAAAATCATTACCAGTCCAACCGCGATTGTTAGTAGCCCCAAAAATTGCGCCGACGGTTTTAAAGCCGACCCAACCCAACCGATTATGCCACCCAACACCGCGTAGCCAAGAATTCTGCCCAGATTAAAATATAAGTGCGGACGGAATTTTTGCATGGCCGTTGCTTCTGGGTGCAGTTCCGCGTGGCGAGCAGACATACCCAATACCAATCCGCCAACCAATGCCATACAAGTAGACACGCCGGCCACCAAACCAACTAACAAAACCACAAACAAACTGGCGTTGTCCGTGGCCACATCCAAACTAAACAAACCAATTGAGCTGGCGAAATAATACAAAGCCAGAATAATCGCGCCCGCCCAAAACAAATTTTTATAATCAGCTGGATCTTGCGACAACCAAGGTAATTTTTCTTTTTCACCAACTTGATACCCGGCGTCGGAGATTTTTTGTTTTATAATATCCGCCGATGGCTGTTGGCCCTCGTAAGATACACGCGCGATGCCATTTTTGTAATTCACGTCAACGCTCTTAACTCCCGCGACTTCTTTTAGCGACTTTTCCACCAAAATCTCGCACGACTTGCAATGCATTCTACGAATTGGAATAGTTATTTGTGACATATTATAAAAATTAAATACTTATTTCCCCTCTCCTCGTAGGAGAGGGATTAAGGGTGAGGTCTTAACGGTATTTGCTTCAAAGCTCCGATTAGACCTCATCCTCTGTCCTTCTCCTACGAGGAGAAGGATGAATGTTTACTTTTTAGTTAAATCAAACGTCCGCACCAACTCTTGCGCGAAAGCAAGTTTGGTGGCTTCGTTTTTTGAATTAAGCTTGCTTGCTCCGCAAGATAATAAATGACCTTCCAAAATATAGTTATTCGCCTGCTTCAAAAGCCCAATTGCCGCGTTTACCTGCTGGGCGATGTCAACGCAATAGCGTTTTTCCTCCATCATTTTATCTATCAACTCCAACTGACCCTTGGCTTTTTTCAGGTTGACCCTAATTTTTCCCTCGTATTGTTTTAGCATACGTTGTATTTAAAATTTAAAATTACTAAATTTCTAAATTATTTCTATCCATATTATACCATAACCTATGGTGGAGGTGTCAAGGGGTGAGGTGTGGATAACTCTGTCCTTTCATGCTATAATAACCACATATGAAACAAATCCAAAAAATCTTGGCAATTTTTATGTTAGCAGGGTGTCTTTTTGCGCCTCTATCCCCCACTTTAAGCGCCACGACTTCAACCGACTTTAATCCAAATTACTTAATCTCTGACGCGGAAATGCAGGACTCACAAAGCATGAATCAAGCAGAGGTGCAATTATTTTTAACGCAATATGGTGGCGCTATTTCCACAATGTCTTTGTCTGATAAGAATGGAAACAGTAAGTCAGCCGCGGAAATTATTTTTAACTCAGCGCAAGAACACAAAATCAGTCCGAAATATTTATTAGTTAAATTACAAAAAGAGCAAAGTTTGATTACCGCCAAAAATCCAAGCCAAAACCAACTTGACGGAGCAACTGGCTATGGCATAACTGATGGTTGTGGATGGAATTGCGAAATGTACAAAAATAATCAGGGTTTTGGCAAACAAGTTGACAGCGCCGCTGGCATTATTCGCTGGTATTATGATAATAAAAACGCCAATGACTGGATAAAAAAATCCGGTATATCTTATCTGATTGACGGCGCCACAATTATCCCCGCCAATGACGCGACGGCTTTTTTGTACACCTACACACCACACTTACATGGTAATTTAAATTTTTGGAATTTGTGGCAAGATTGGTTTGGTTATTCAATTCCAGATGGTTCGCTCGTAAAAAGCGCGGATGATCCAACTGTTTACTTAATTCAGGATGGTAAAAAGCGAGCAATCAAAAGCATGTCAGTGCTAGCCAGCCGCTTTGATACTGATGCAATTCTAATAATCCCATCAGCCGAAATAGCTATTTATTCAGCAGGAACCCCAATTTCTTTTCCCAACTATTCAATTTTACACAACGAAAACAATTATTACTTGGTAGATTTTGACACCGTACGTCCATTTGCTAATTTTGATGTAGTTAAACAACTTGGTTATAATCCTGGAGAATTTATAGACGTAACCGATATGGATATTTCTGGCTATACCTTGGGCCAAACAATTCAAATAGACACCAGCAACCCCACTGGACGCTTAGTTAAAATCAAAGGCACAAATTCTATTTATTATTTAAAAGATGGATTTTATCACGCGGTCTATAATGCAGACATGGCAAAAACGGTTTTTCCAAACTTATCAGTGACATCTGTTGAAAGCGGAGAATTGCAAAATTACCAACCCGGCACAATTACAAAATTTCCTGATGGCACTCTAATAAGCGAGCAAAGCGGTAATTCAATTTACGTTATTGAAAAAGGGAAAAAACGATTGATCGCCACAGAGGAGGTGTTTAATGGCTTTGGTTATAACAAAAAAAATATTATCAAAGTCGACGCCGTGCTCTCTTCTGTCCATGAAAACGGGCCGGCTGTCTATCTTCCAAGCAGATTACTTTCTATTAATAACAATGATGCTACAACAACTGAAACAGATTCAGTAAATGGAGTGCAATCAGGAGAAGAAATCCAAGAAAATGGCAAAATGTACACAGTTTCGGAAAACAAAACTACATATATTGGCAAAAAAATAAATACCAATGTTAATACTTACTTAATCGCAGAATATGAAGGCGGAAAAATATTGGCTGGTAAAAATATAGACATCGTCCGGCCAATGGCCTCTTTTGTCAAAGTCATGACAGCCTATGAGCTGATGTATGAAGGGCTCAATCTGGCTGGCCAGACAACATTTAAAAATAGCCTGAAATCTAAATATCACTCATTTAAGACCACAGAAGGTGAAATCTTTAGCAACAAAGATTTACTTGACGCTTTATTAGTGTCTTCAATAAATACACCGGCTAAAATGCTTGTGTCATCGATTGAAAAAAACGAAAATAAATTTATTGCAAGAATAAATAGTCGGGTGAAAGAGTGGGCATTAAAAAATACTAAATTTGTAGATGTTGATGGCTATGACATCAAAAATATCACCACAGCAAGAGATTACTTATCGCTCTATACCAGGGCTGAGCGCGTAAGGGAAGTTAGGGAAGCATTAAGTAAAAAGCAATATGTGTATTACGAAATCAAAGACCTGAACAAAACAGCCAAGCACAGTGACGTGCACAGTAATCTGCTGGTCAACAAACCAGGATTACCTTTTAAAATTATTTCTAGTAAAACAGGATATTTAAACGAGGCAGGAGCTGGACTGATCATGCTTATTGAAAGACCAAAAGACGGCAAACAATTTATCATTATAACGATGGGAAATCCGGATTATACGCACCGATTTGTTGAACCGGAACGTCTCGCAAACTACGCGATCATCAATTTCTAAATTATCTTTTATGTCATTAATCTTCGCCTCAATCGTCCCCCACCCGCCGCTTCTTATTCCAAACATTGGCAAGGACGAAATAAAAAAAATAAAAAAAACACAGCAGGCAATGGAAAAATTGGAAGAAGAACTATACATCGCCAAGCCGGATGAGATTTTAATAATCTCGCCTCATTCCAGTTTATTTACAGACGCTTTTACAATCAACGCTCACACTAATTTTGTCTCTGATTTTGAGCAATTTGGCGATTTTGCGACTAAAATAAGTTGGCAAGGCGCTGAACAAACCGCGGCAAAAATCGGCCGTTTAGCCAAAGATCAGCACTTGCCTGTCCAATTGATTGGTGAAGAGAAACTGGACCATGGCGCCGCCACACCTCTATTCTACTTGACAAAACACCTGCCAAACGTTAAAATTCTACCCTTAGGATACTCGGCTTTGGATGTTAAAACGCACCTCAAATTTGGTGAATTATTGAAGGAAGTTATAATGCAATCAAACAAACGAATCGCGGTCGTGGCATCGGGTGATTTATCACATGGATTGACGACCGAAGCGCCTGCGGGTTATTCAAAAGTCGGAGCTGAATTTGACGCTAAATTGATTGAGTTGTTGGAAACTCGAAATACCGTGGGGATTACAAATATGGATGAAAAATTCGTGGAAGAGGCGGCCGAGTGTGGCTACAGATCTTTCTTGATTTTACTCGGCATTTTAAAAAATATGGATTATACTTTCAAAAATTTGTCATATGAAGGACCATTTGGGGTTGGATATTTAGTGGGAAATTTTGTAATTTAAGTATGGAAAAAATCCAAAACATCATCGCGCTAAAAAAACCGCAAAACAAAAATATTCACTCTGAAGCACACTATTGGGCTGATGTTATCTCGACCGCTTTTGGTGAAAGAAAAAAATTTGGAATGTATCTGGGTGTAATTAAACGAGTCGGCATCCCCCGCGCACGGCAGATATTCGGCGAGATTCAGGAATCCAATGCCAAAGAGCCGGGAAAGTTATTTGTGTGGAAATCAAAAAATTCACCGAACTCCCTCTCCTCGTAGGAGAGGGAGAAAGGGTGAGGTCTCAGCGGAATTTTGTTTTAATCCGCAAGCGCCGATAAGACCTCATCCCTGACCCTTCTCCTACGAGGAGAAGGGGTTAAACCAGAGTTATGTTACAAATACTCACCCTCTCAACCGAATCATTACACGAAAAATCAACTGAACTTGATCTTGCTTTGTTATCCGACAAATCATTTCAATCATGGCTAAAGGAATTTGATGAAACCATGCATGACAGAGATGGTGTTGGTCTGGCCGCGCCACAAGTGGGACGCAATATCCGCGTTTGTACAATCAATCGCGCCGGCACAAAGTTAATTATGGACGATAAACATGAGCCAACAATGCCTCATGATCTAATTTTAATTAACCCTGTCTGGAAAAAAATCTCCCGCAAACAAAAAAAAGACATAGAGGGATGTTTGTCAGTACCTGGTTTTTACGGCAAAGTGAAACGTTATCACGATATTTTGGTGGAAGCGATTAATGAAAAAGGCAAAAAAGTGAAATTTGAGGCGCACGGCTTTTTCGCGCGGGTGATTCAGCATGAAGTTGATCATTTGGACGGGGTGCTTTTTGTTGACAGAACAAAAGAGATTTTTAAAGAGGAAGAGAAATAAAAAATAATTTTATGTTCAAAAAATTTTTATTATCGCTGGTCGCTTCTGTAATACTATTTAGTATTATTATTTGTGCTTATTACTTGTTGATTCGTCGGCAAAACAGTCTTCCGGCTACAATTGAATCATCTATTTCTCTTCCAGAATCAACTGCAACTCATCCATTTGACCCGACCATCACTACCTATAAAGGGAATACGGGTATTTCATTTAACTATCCTGTCCGATGGACGGAGCCAAGTGTCCATCAAAATACTTCGACAAAAATTAACTACAATGACCCATATGTAAGTGGACTAGAAGAAATTACAAAGGAACAAAAAGAACACATCGTGGAAATTGGTCAAATTTCAGTGGGATTTAGTAATTATGACAGTGACCCGCGTGTTTGTCCAAATTCATTTGATTGCGGGGTATCAATTTCACTAATTCCTTATGATAATACCAAATATCTTTTACTCAATTGTTACGAAGGTAGTTGTTGGATAACAGATAATTTAATTGACAAGAAGGCAGATGTTACAAAAAGATCCAATTTTAAAATGCTCGGCTTCCCTGCCCTGCTTGAAGATAATATTACATTTCTCGGCGCACCAAGTAGAACAATTTCCTTTTTTACGTCCAAATATTACGTAACATTAAATATTTATTTTTCTGACGATGATATACGTTTGGTTGATTTGGATGGGGTTGATCTGACAAAACAAATAGAGCTCATAAAAACTTTGGAACGCAGCAGAAACGCCACCGAATTAAAATCTGTTTTGCAAGAGTTCATGAATATGGTGAATTCATTTGAAATAAAATAATTATGGGAGCAAAGGTTTCTATCATCTTTTTCGGCACACACACTTTCGCCGCCACTATTCTCCAAGGCCTGATTGACTCTGGTCTTTTTGATATTCGACTCGTCATCACTCAACCTGATCGCCCAGTCGGCCGCAAGCAAGAAATGCAAAAATCACCAGTCAAACTTCTCGCGGAAAAACACAGTCTCCAATTAGATCAGCCGACAACTCTTAGGTCCTATGTCCTAAGTCCTATGTCCAATGGTGTAGTACATAAGACATATGACGTAGGAATTTGTGCTCAATACGGCCTCATCATCCCAGAATCCATTCTTAACACACCTAAACACGGCACCATCAACGTCCACACCTCACTCCTCCCAAATTACCGTGGCGCGTCCCCTATTCAGACCGCTTTGATGAACGGTGAAACCCAAACTGGCGTGACGATTATGAAAATGGATGCTGGATTGGATACTGGGCCAATAATCTTGCAAAAAATGCTTGATATAGCGCCGGATGACACTTATACGACAATAGACGAAAAGATGGCTAAAATCGCGATTTTGGGCCTTCTGGAGGCCATACCACAGTATATTTCTGGGGCTCTACAACCGGTTCCACAGGATAATTCTAAGGCAACCACCACAAAACAGCTTACCCGTGAAGATGGTCGTGTGGACTGGCAAAAAACAGCGCAAGAGATATATAACCAATGTAGAGGTTTGACGCCTTGGCCTGGGGTGTGGACGGAGTTTGACCCTTCGACTTCGCTCAGGGCAAGTAAGCGAGTGAAGCTGATAAAAATAAAACCGATAGATAAAAATATTAAACATGGAACATGGAACATGGAACAAGACGGATTGTTTGTTGGATGTAAGACAGGCGCGATTGAAATTGAGGAATTGCAGGTTGAGGGAAAGAAAAAACAAAGCGCGAAAGAGTTTGTGAATGGTTATAAAAATAAATTAAAGTAAGTAGTCCCCTCTCATCGTAGGAGAGGGTTAGGGTAAGGTCTGGTTGAGCGAGCCATGAAACACCAGCCAGACCTCTCCCCCCACCTGCCTGCGGGCAGGTCGCCCTCCCCTTCCGAGGGGAGGGGAAAAATATGCAATCATTTCTTACCTCACACTCCATCTTCTTCTCCCGTCAAACATGGTACTTGCTGGCGTTATTTTTTATCGTCCGACTCGCCTCTTATCTACTTATGCCCCATTTGATACTGCAGGGCATATTAGTTTTTTGTTTGCTAATGCTTTTGGGCATTTTGTATTTCAAAAATCCTGCCTGGGCCATGTTACTCGTGATTACAGAAATTTTACTGGGTGGTTCTGGCCAATATTTTCAAATGGCCGATTTATCTATCCGCACATTGTTTATTGTTTTCTTTTTCTTTCTCTGGTTAAGTCATAACTGGGGACAAGAAATGTTAAAAGCCCGCTTGGCGCAACTGCCGCCCAAATTAACTATCCTTTTGCTTTTGTTTATCACTTCACTTTTAGCTTCTATTTTTATTGGTATAAATTATAATCACGCGGTAAAAGCCATAATTCAAGACTTTGTGCCATTCGTGTTTTTGGTTTTGCTTTACCCGGCCAGTCACCTGTTGTCTGACCAAAAAAGCCAGGAATATTTAATTCGCCTGCTGGCAGTGTTTATTATTGGCACGGCGATTTTTTCCACTCTCACCTTTATTTTATTTTCCACCGGTGTTTCTGTTCTTCAAGATCCGTTTTATCTTTGGTTCCGCTGGGTGGACGCGGGGAAAATTACGGATTTAGGCAATCATTTTTTTCGCGTTGTAGAAGCCTCGCATCTTTTGATTGTACCACTCATATTACTTATCACCTCACTTTTGATGCGGGATGAAAAGCACAACAAAATGTGGCGCATATTTCGCTGGTTGGCAATTTTAATTCTAGTTTTGAATTTATCACGTGGTTACATCTTGGCATTATTAGTTGGACTTTTGATTTTAAAATACAAACACAAATTTAAAAAATGGTTTTGGGAATCATTCAAAACTTTTTTTTGGGTGGTAGTGATTTTTACTGTTGTAAGTTTGGTAGCTAGCGGTGGCAAAACCATGGGCTGGGAACAGTTGGGTGTACGAGTCCAAAGTTTAGTTAAACCAACATTGGAAATTAGCGCCGCGACCAGAATGATGAAATTACCAATAATACTGGGACAAATTACTACTCATCCGATTTTTGGCACTGGATTTGGAAGTACAATCACATTTTATAATTCTTTAACAACGATTACCGAAACCACGGCTAATTATGACTGGGGGTATTTGGAAATGTGGGCGGAGATGGGAGTGTTTGGCGCTTTATTACTAATGGCTTTGTATATTTACGCCGCTGTGTTGTTGATTAAAAAAATAAAAACCATCCCTGATTGGCATGATTTTGATGTTGGATTACTGGCCGGAATTGTGGCGTTTTTGGTAATGAATATAACTATTGCCGCCCTATTTCACGTGTTTGGAATTTTATTTTTAATATTTACCTTGGCTATCGCCAGCAAACATACGGCTATCTTTGACCGCACAACATCTCTGCTTTACCAAATTTTTAACAGTTTAAAATAAATAATCAAATATAATCTGCGTAATAAGTGTTTAGAAATGCAACAGCCGAGGATCCTCCAAGTTCCTCGGCTTTTTTCCGCGATGCCCCCCACTACCGACGAATAGGTCGTAGAGGAGGTCTGGGAATTCCTTCCCGTCGCATCTCTTCAGCCGTACAATGGCCGAGGAGAAACGACCTGATTAGCCAATAAGCCCTTATTCGGTCGGGGTGCTCGGCTCCTGCAAAGACTTCCCGCAGGTCGACGCCTTCTTCTCTCTCCCGCCTCTCGATTTCCTGCGTCACATAATCCATCTGTACATAATTAAGGGTATTGGGCATGTTGGTTTCCTCCCTGTGTTAATTATAGTATAGTATATTGTGCAATATATTTCAAGTATAAATTTAAGGGATAAAAAATGGCTTGCTATTGTGCTTGGACACGACTATTTCCTTGGCTTGTTCATACTCACTCACGCGTCTCACTGGATTGCGGAGCCTGTCCCGAGCGAAGCCGAAGGATATCTTCTCGCAATGACGGTGAATATAAAAATGCACACGCCGAGGTCCTCCTGGATCCTCGGCGTTTTTTGTCTCACGGTGGTTATCACGGGCCGATGCCGCGCGGCCGCTCCATGTCGGGCATTTTCTCGCCGACGATGGAGCGGTACTCCTCGCGGATCATCTTCCCGGCATGGTCGCGAAGCACGCAGTGAGTCTGAGAGTCACGAGCCGTGGACTCGCAGATGTTCTCGACTCCGGTCCAGTACGTCCGGACGTAGAAGTCCGTGAAGCCGGCATTGATCGCGCGTCTGCCGGCCGCATGTTCAGCATCCTGCCTCGGTTTGGGATTCCCCATGGTCTTTTTCCTCCTTGAGATGCCCGCCGAAATGGCGGAAAATAAAAAGTCTTGCCACATGAGACAAGACAATAGTTTAATGTAAAATTAATATTTTTTCAAGACGAAATTGTGGATAATTTATGTTTATTCAAAATTATCTCTTTCGCTTTGTTATACTCTCTAACTAATTTACTAACAAATGGCAGCCATTTAAACGGCGCCTTGTACGCGAAACTCGGTAGCCATTTGCTAATTGTTCCGCCTCCAAGCACAGTAAACAAATACTCATCAACCCACACACCGTTTTTTCCCTGCTCCGCCATGGTCAGCCACAAATCCCAGTCTTGAAAACGTTTAATTGATTCGTCCCACCCGATTGCGTCCGAACGACGAATAAGAGTTGTTGAGTGGATGTAGTTATTCTTCTTAAGTCTAGTAATATTAAAATCACAAGCTGATATTTTTTTTGACATATGACCTATGACATATGACATATGACTACAGTAAGCAAAGCTAGCTTCTGGATGTAAATCCAACTGCTTTTTAAGCCTTTCCAGCATTCCTGGTCTTGCAATCACATCTGAGTCCCAAAAAATCACATACTCACCTTTTGCTTCGGCCAATCCCCTATTCCTCGCCGCTGGCGCACCGGCATGTTTTTGTTTTATCAATTTCACCCCTACATTCAACATTCCGTATTCTACATTCTCTTCGTCGCTCCCATCATCTACAATTATAATCTCTATTTCTTTGTAAGTCTGTGCTAAAACCGAATCCAACGCCATTTTCAGCGCCCTTATTCTGTTATAAACCGGAATAACAACACTAATCATAGCCATTGCTTAATTTTTGCAAGCTGATTTTCCCAGCGGAAATCATATTGCACGCGCAATTTAGCTTGCGCACCAAGTTGTTTTAAGCGCTCGGAATTTTTTAATAAATCAGTTATTTCTTTGATCAACAACTCATCCCCGCGATAAATATCAACCAAAACACCGGTTTCACCGTCATGCACTGCTTCGGGTACGCCCCCGCTTTTGCCAGCCACCGCAGGCAAGCCACAGGCCGCGGCTTCCAAAAACACCATGCCAACACCTTCCTCTTTGCCTTCGTCCGGATGAGTAAGTAAAACAAATAAATCTGCCAAATAATAAAACTTCTTTATGTCATCATGGGGCCAAGCGCCCAAAAATCGCACCACATTTTGCAAATCATTTTTTTGTATCATTTCCATTACTGACTGCTTTTTTGGCCCATCGCCAACCAAAACCCACACCAAATTTGGCACTGACTTTAAAATAGTTGGCATTAAACGCAATAAATGTGGAATCCCCTTGCCTTCGGTTAAACTACTGATTGTTAAAATCGCCTTTTTGCCATTCAGCGCGTATTCACCACGCAGCTTTTCTATTTCATTCGTGGTTGGAGCTTGAAAAAATTCCGCATCAGGCGACGGGTAGACAACAGTAATTTTATTCTCCAGCTGTGGTAAAAAGTGCAGCCAATGTCTTTTTAAATACTCACTATCCACTATCACCTGCTCGGCATCTCGCGCTATGCGCCACAAACGCGCGAGTTTGAATTTTGACGCGGACGCGATTCTGATGTCAACGCCGTGAGAAAATATCAAGTATGGTTTATGAAACAATTTTTTTATCAAACGCGCGCGACAGCCAAATTTCCATGCATCATGAATAAATAAAATATCAATTTTTGCTTTTTTAATCTCGCGCCAAATTTTCCACAATGATTTTGATGTTAGCACCACAGTATTTTCCGCTGGCTGTGATTTTACAAAATGACTAACATAAGTAGTAACGCCACTCACTTTTGGCAAATAATCTGATGTTAATATAAGTATTTTTTTCATAAAATTTTTAATTCGCTAAATTTTATTGCTCTAGTAAGTAATACCATCACTGCATAAATAATGGCGCCGGCAATTATGGCAAAAATAAAGTTGGTCATTTTATCCACCCACCACACCCCCAGCCCCATAACCCCAGCCGCGATTATGACCTGAAACGCGGTTTTGATTAAATATACATGTGATATTTGGGCGATTTTTCTCACAAAACCATAAGCCAAAACAAAAAGCAAGAAATTTCCGAGTAAGCCGGCAAAGGCCGCTCCGACAACACCAAAACGAGGAATTAAGAAAAAATTTGCGATAATATTTGCTATCATCACAAAACCAATAATTGCGGTTTGGATTTTTTGACGGTCACAGGCATTCAAAAGCACAGTCACTGGCGCCGCGAGAAAGGTAAAAATCAAACTTAACATTAAAATTTTCAAAGGCGCGATGGAATTCACGTACTCAATCGTGAAAATTTTAATAATCAAATCATGCGCCAAGACAATAATACCTACTGCAATTGGCATAACTACCAAAAACAAATATTTAATTGATTGCTCAAACACGCGCGCCAGTTTATCTTTGTCTGTCACAAAATAATTGCTAAACCGCGGAAACAGTGAAGCGGTTAGGGCAAAGGGAATAAATTGAAACGCAAATGTGATTTTGTAAGGAATGCTATACCAACCCAAGGCCTCATTTCCGGCCAACTTGGAGAGCATCACCGAGTCCACATAACCATAAACGCGGGTAAAGATAGAGGTGAGCGCGAAAGGCACGGCAATTATAAACAAAAATTTGAATATCGCGCTGTCCCATTTTGGCCAAATCCGAATTTGGTTTTTTTTAAACAAAATCGTACCCGCGTAACACATGTTTAAAAAGCTGGGAATGGTAAAGGCCAAGATTAAATAAATCAACGGTAAGCGCAAATACAAAAATGTTGTGCCCAGAATCATGGTGATAAGTTGGCTGGACACCGCGCCAACGGCCTCGTAACGCAAATTGCCAAAAACACGCAAAATCCCATAAATGGACAAATGCATGGTGTCAAACAACATGGTAACGCAGGCCAGATAAACCAGATGTTTGGTCTCAATCGGATAATGCATTAGATTAATCGCGACAAACGCGGCCAAATAAGTCAAAATACTTAAAACAATCTTTGTCCAAAGCACAGTGGAAAAATAATCTTGGGATTTGGTTTTGTCTTTGGCTGACTCGCGCACCAGTACGTTGGTAAGGCCCAAATCGCAAAAAACCACAAAGATCGTGGCAAAAGACATGGCGAAAAAGTACTTGCCAGTATTTTCCGCGCCAATACTGCGCGCGATAATCGTAAAATAAGCAAAAGAAATTATCTTTTGCCCAATTGAAGAAACCGTCATCCAAGCGGTATTGTGTGCGATTGATTTTGGTTCCATGCCTTTATTTTACAGGAAAACGGAGGGAAAGGCAATCGCCCATCCTTCTCCTCGTCCCGACGCAAGGTCGGGATCCCGTACTTCACCATGTCGGGATAGGAGAAGGAGAGAGGATGAGGTCTCATCGACGCATTGAAGCAAATTCCGTTAAGACCTCACCCCTGCCCCCTCTCCTACGAGGAGAGGGGAAATAAGAACAAAAAACAGCCCACAATTATGTAAGCTGTCTTTACTTGCCATGTACACAACGTGGTACATGGTTGCTTCCCAGCTCCGCGCAAGATTCAAATGAATTGAATATTACGCGGATTGGAGCTGGAAATGGAAAAAGAGCTAAAGGAAAATACTCACAACCCGGTGGAGAGACTACTTTTTTCTAAAAAAGTGAATCACCTCCCCAACGACTTGTCCCCATAGACCCCCTACAACAGCACAAACCATTATGGGGGCCCACCAGAGTTGAACCACTTCTGCCAGAAATTCCTTCCACTCTGGTGGTGTCAGGTGGTCAGGAAAAAAAAGAAAAAACATACCCACCAGACCGACCATCCCACAAAAGGCCGCTAGCATCCCCAAAACGACCACCTTTACCCTTTGGACAAGCGGAACCATCACCGTAGTCGCCGCCCCCGTAAAACAGATACAGAACATTATTCCCCCAACGTAGACCAACGGACCCGCCAGCTCAGGAGGCATCCAAGCCCCCCATACTACGAACAACGAAAGACCTGGTGCCACACTCCACGCCACCATTGTCAGTAGCGCGAAGGCGATCACGGACAAAAGAAAGCAAACTATTCCAACTCCGCGTGTCTCATTTTTTTCCATCTTTCTCCTCCTTGATACCTTGCACCCGCAAGGTGTAAATTTGGCAAAATGCCTGTTTAAGCGCTAAGACTTGTCGGCGAGACCGCCTAGAACGGTTTTTCGCGATAACGCACAAACAGGCTTTTTGCCAGCTTCAAAAGTACAATACTAACAATATATTATACCACATTTTTGGGGTTTTGTCAATAGGTACAAAAAATCCAGCCTTTCGACTGGACTCCATTTTTTGTATGTTCGTAATTTCGTAGCTTTCGTATTTCGTATATACTATCGTTTTCTCCACTGATGCGCGCGGCGAGCTTTGTGCAGACCAAATTTCTTTCTCTCTTTAGCGCGTGGGTCGCGAGACAAATATCCTTCAGCCTTCAAAAGTGCATGAAAATCTGCATTCCATTTTTGTAAAGCACGAGCAATACCGTGGCGAATAGCCTCGGCCTGTGAACTTATGCCGCCACCAGCCACCTTAATAGACACGTCCAAATCCTTTTCCTTACCAACACATCTCAGAGGAGCCAATACTTTATCTTGCCACAATGCCAAACCAAAATATGTCTTGTATGGCTTGCCATTAACTACTATCTCGCCCTTGCCCAACGTAAGACGAACGCGTGCAGACGCAGTTTTACGTCTACCTACGGCCTTTTCAGTTGTATTAACCTTTTTTTCTACCATATTATTATTTGAAACTTAATCTTAGCATCAAATTTGTTCTTTGTCGATTATCTGGCAACATGCGCAAAACCGCTTTACGTATAACCTCATTTGGATCTTTAATAAACACCTTTTTCATTGGCACGCGCTTTATACCACCCGGATACATTGAGTGATGATAATAGTCTTTTTGTTCCAACTTCCGTCCAGTAAACTTTACTTTTCCAGCATTTAAAACCACAACAGCGTCGCCTTCATCTATGTTTCTGACAAAGGTCGGCTTGTGTTTACCGCGTAAAATCATGGCAATATGCGAAGCCAAACGGCCAACTGCCTGACCAGTAGCATCCAATTTAATTTTGTTTCTTTTTAGTGATTTTTCTTTCATATTTAAGTGTTATACTAATTCAATACGCGCCATCTTAGCCGCATCCATACGTCGCGGAGCTAACTTTATCACTCGTGTATACCCACCTTGTCGACTTTTGTACTTAGGCGCAATGTCTTTTACCAACCTTTTTATGGCTTTTTCCGTATATAAAAATTTCTGTGCATCGCGCAATGAAGCCAGATCACCTTTTCTAGCTTTGGAAATCATCGGTTCAACTATACCACGCAAGGCCTTGGCCTTGGCTTCGGTAGTGGTAATTTTACCATGCAAAAAAAAGCTCTCTGCCAAACTGCGAAATAAAGCCACACGCTGTTTTCTTTCTCTACCCAAAGTTATCTTTTTATTTCTATGACGCATACAAAATTATTTGCTTTTTTTAGACTTTTTCACTTTAATTTTGCTTTCTTTCTTTGTTTTATCGTGAGCGCCAGCCGAACGACCTTTCTTTTCTTCTTTATCCTGAACAATAGCACCATCCTCTTTAACCGCCTCGTCTACCTTGTCGTCTTCTGATACTACAAGCGGCGCGCCAATTTGCTCACCACCTGCCGCTTCTAAAACTAGAGCCAAATGGTCCATTAAAATTTTTGTGGCCTGCTCAACAGCATCACGTGGAGAGATTGTACCATTGGTCTCAATATTCAAAATCAACTTCTCATAATCGGTTACATCGCCAACGCGAGTTAATTCAACTTTATAACCAACGTCACGAATCGGAGTATATAATGAATCAATTAAAATAGTACCCAAATCTAGATTCTTAGAGTCTTTGGCCTCCACCGGCACATATCCACGGCCCTTTCCAACCGTTACTTCCATCTCAAATGTCATTTTATCATCAGTGATAGTCAAAATTTTTAAATCTGGATTTATGACTTCTACATCTGAATTTTTTTCAAAATCACCAACTGTTACATCGCCTTTGCCCTTTTTGGTCAAAGTCAATGTGATTGGATTATCTGCAAAACAACGCACTGCCATTTGTTTTAAATTCAGTAAAACTTCCACCACATCTTCCTGAACTCCAGAAATTGCGGAAAATTCATGCTGAACACCCCTGATTTTCACTGACTCCACTGCAGCACCAGGCAAAGAAGACAATAAGACGCGCCGCAAAGAATTCCCCAATGTTGTACCATAACCCTGATGACACGGTGTTACGATAACCTGTCCAGCATTTGGTTGATCGGAATCCACAAATTCAATCGTGGTTGGCAGTAGAATTTGTTCCATATTATTTTTAAATAATA